>ERZ1047821.2505-NODE-2505-length-11083-cov-3.735038_pt1 | contig 11083 bp, 10 predicted proteins | sample MGYA00383096_ERZ1047821 | MGnify/ENA primary metagenome ERZ1047821 (study PRJEB29581, sample SAMEA5548366) | metagenome | biome: marine; feature: coastal; material: water | depth 25 m | study: Short-term variability in the microbial, nano- and picoplankton... | reverse complement strand
GAATACTTCCTCCATCCCAAATCAGGGAATTTACAGGAAGTGTCCCAAGAGTCCGTACATATCTACAGTCATTTCGAAACGGTCATGATCGTTTGGTGGTTCACAAGGCAGTGCCGAGCCTCACTTTGTTAAATTTCTGAAGTACGGCAAAAGTCTACTCACCGTCCGGCATTCAAAGAGCTGTGCGGATCTTGTGTCCCGGCCCATAAAGGACGCGCACTTTGGTCACTGCTGCCTCGCCATCCCAAGTCACACGATCGATCATAAATAACGCGCTCTTTTCCGGACATTCTAGAATAGAGCCTTCCTCGTGCGTGGCGGAGGTCGCAGCAAAGACGATTTCGCCATGGGTATAGGGTGTGTGTTTCAATAGCCATTCGTTAGCACTGATCGTTTCGAAGCTTTCGTTAAGAGCATCAGGAACGATCCGAGGATCAATCCAGCGGTCCTCAAAGGCGTAAGGAACATCACCTGAAAAGTGTACGGCACAGACATGCAAAAGCGGGCGGTCTGCGGGTGTTTTCGCAGATAGCTTCATAGCGTTGCGAACGGCCACGGGCGGCACAGTTTGTGCACGGATGATCAGATTGTATCCGTAGGTCTGCCCCCGTTCTTCGATCTCGTTTCGGATCACGGGTATGGTCAGCGTCGCCTTGGCGGCTGGCTGCACGGCCACACGTGTGCCCGCCTTTCGCTTGCGATCCAGAAGGCCGGTATCCGCAACGGCACGCAAGGCCCGATTTACTGTGGTACGGGCGCAGCCGAACTCCAGCGCCAAGTCAGCCTCGTTCGGGATCAACGCGCCCGGGGCCCATTCTCGCGCGTGGATGCGCCGCAAGACTTCGGTCTGAATGCTTTGCCAATTGCGAAAAGAAGGTGTGTTCATAGAGCGTCTTTCAAAGCCTCAATAGTCCGTTTGTACGTCGCAACAATACCTGCCCGCGCAACATGTTCGCCGTCCATTACCATGTGTCTTCCAGCAGACCAAACATCTGTCACCAATCTATCGTCGCCTGCGAAAATCCAAGCGTCCAGCGCTGTATCACCTGATCGTCCCCACATATGTTGGTTGTCCGTATCAAGGGATAGCATGTCGGCGAGGTAGCCCGCTTCTATCCGTCCGGTTTTGCGCTGCACGGCCTGTGCGCCACCCCGCAGGATTTCTGTAAACATCCGCCGGCCAGTCGACATCTCGGCCGAGGCCAACGCGGCCCGTGTGCCGTCGCGCAACCGTTGCGAATAATCCAGCGTCCGCAACTCCTCGCTTAGAGCGATGCGAATGTTACTGTCAGAGCCGATAGCAATAGCGCCGTCGCTCTTCATCCAGCGCACGGCGTCAAATATTCCATCGCCAAGGCTGCTTTCGGTGATCGGGCAAAGACCCGCCACTGTCCCTGAGCCTGCCAAGCGCACAGTTTCTTGCGGCGTCATTTGGGTGCAGTGGATCAAGCACCAACGGGCGTCCAACTCCATGTTGCCCAAGGCCCATTCCACGGGACGCGCCCCCCAATGGGCTAGAACTTCGTCCACTTCCGCCACCTGTTCAGCCAAATGCATGTGGATCGGGCCGGATGGGACATGTGCATTGTAAGACTGCAGCGTGTCCTTTCCGGCAGCGCGCAAAGAATGGGGCGCAACCCCATGCGAGGTATCATCCGGCAATGCTGCGAGAGCTGCAATCGCTCCATCACGCAGCGAAAGAAATGTGTCTAGGTCATTGCCAAATCTTATCTGTCCTGCCGTTAAGCCACGCTCATCGCATCCGCCAAATTCATAATGAACAGGCAAGAGGCACAGCCCAATGCCCGACTGCGCCGCCGCAGAAGCAACCCGCGTCGACATCTCGGCGATGTTGTCGTAGGGCACACCGCCCGGTTGGTGATGCAGATAATGGAACTCTGCATTGGTGGCATAGCCCGCTTCCAGCATTTCCATCTGCACAAAGGCGGTGATCGCTTCGACATGCTCTGGTGTAAGCCTGTCAAGGAAGCGAAACATCAACCGTCGCCATGTCCAAAAACTGTCGTTCGGGTTTGGTCCACGCCGCTCAGTCAGTCCTGCCATAGCGCGTTGAAAGGCGTGGCTGTGGACGTTCACAGGCGCTGGCAACAGCATGTCGGCAGCTGTCCCAATCGGCGCAGCACCACTTTGAACGCTTGCGATCCGTCCATCATCGCCAACATCGACACGCACATCCGAAGCCCAGCCCTCGGGAAGTAATGCGGTTTTCGCCCAGATCGTTTTCATATCACGCTCGCTTGACAAATTTATTATGTATGCACATAAAAACACCACAGATCACATTTAGCAAGTGAGTCCCGCCGATGCTGCTGACCAATGGGCATATCGCCACCCTACAGAATGACGATAGTTTTGGCCTGATTGAGGGTGGCGTGATTGCGATAGACGGCGCGCATGTTGCTTGGGTTGGGTCGGCGGCCGATCTGCCTGATGAATTCGCTAACCACCCGCGCCACGATTTGGAGGGCCGGCTTGTCACACCCGCCCTTATTGATTGCCATACGCACGTCGTCTTTGGTGGGAACCGCGCGGCGGAATTTGAACAGCGGTTGAATGGCGCGAGCTACGAAGAGGTCGCAAAGGCTGGCGGCGGCATTGTCTCAACGGTTACGGCAACACGGGCGGCCACCGAAGAAGCATTGCTGACCGATGCCTTAAAGCGGGTCGATACGATGATCGCTGAGGGTGTGACGCTGATCGAAGTGAAATCCGGTTATGGGTTGGACCATGACACCGAGCTAAAGATGTTGCGTGTAGCCCGTAGGATAGCAGACGTGCGTCCCATTCATGTCCGCACCAGTTTCCTTGGCGCGCATGCGGTGCCTGCTGAATATGCCGGGCGCGCCGATGCCTATGTTGACGAGATGTGTATCCCCACCCTGCGCGCAGCCCACGCCGAAGGCTTGGTCGATGCAGTGGACGGGTTCTGCGAAGGCATCGCATTTGACGTAGTACAGATAGAACGTGTGTTCGCTGTGGCGGTTGAACTTGGGCTGCCCGTGAAACTTCACGCAGAACAGCTCTCCAACATCGGCGGCACGCAATTGGCTGCGAAATTCGGTGCGCTCAGCGCGGATCACGTTGAGTATGCCTCGGACGCAGACGTATCGGCGCTGGCAACGGCACGCACGACGGTCGTCGTCCTGCCCGGTGCATTCTATACGTTGCGCGAAACCCAAGCACCGCCCATCCAGTCCTTTCGCGATCACGGCGTAGCAATGGCTTTAGCCACTGATTGCAATCCCGGATCATCGCCACTGGCGTCGCCGTTGTTGACGATGAACATGGCCTGCACGCTGTTCCGCATGACCCCGCTTGAGGCGTTGCTTGGCATGACCGCCCATGCCGCAACCGCACTTGGCGAGATTGGGCGCGGTCGTATCATCGCAGGCGCAAACGCTGACCTAAACATTTGGGACATCATTCATCCGGCGGAGCTGTCTTACCGCATCGGGTTCAACCCACTTCATTCTCGTATTTTTAAAGGATCGCTATGACTGTCATCTTATTGCCGGGTGCTGCGACGCTGAGCCAATTGCACGACATCTGGTCGGGCGAAAAACCTGTTAAGCTTGATCCGTCATCGCATGATGGGATCAAAGCGGCGGCGGGATTAGTCGCAAAAGCAGCAGCGGGTGAAGCCGCAGTTTACGGCATCAATACGGGCTTTGGAAAACTAGCCAGCGTGAAAATTGCGCAGCAAGACGTCGCAACGCTGCAACGTAATCTTATACTGTCACATTGTTGCGGAGTCGGCGATCCGCTCGATACCGCAACAACCCGACTGATGATGGTTTTGAAATTGTTGTCACTGGGGCGCGGTGCATCTGGTGTGGTGATGTCTACGGTGCATATTCTCGAGGACATGCTCGCAAAAGGTGTAATACCCGTCATCCCCAGCCAAGGGTCCGTCGGCGCATCAGGTGATTTGGCCCCGCTTGCACATATGGCGGCCGCAATGATCGGTGAAGGTGAGGCCATATTTGACGGCACGCGAATGCCTTCAGGTGATGCGCTTGCCCGCGCAGGCATCACGCCGATTGTCTTGGGGGCCAAAGAAGGCCTCGCGCTTATCAACGGCACGCAGTTTTCGACGGCCTGTGCGCTGACAGGCCTCTGGGGCGCGTGGCAGAACGCTGCCACATCCGTTCTGACATGTGCGCTGTCAACAGATGCGATTATGGGGTCCACCGCGCCGTTGCAAGACGCTATTCACACTTTGCGCGGGCACCCAGGCCAGATCGCGGTCGCACGGGCACAATCTGCGTTGATGGCGGGTTCAGAGATCAGGGAAAGCCACGTTGACGGCGATACCCGTGTACAAGATCCCTACTGCATAAGGTGCCAACCACAGGTCACCGGCGCTGCGATGGATTTGCTGCACTTTGCCGCCCGCACTTTAGAAATCGAGGCCAACGCAGTCACTGACAACCCACTTGTTCTGGTCGCCGATGATATGATCGTCTCCGGCGGTAATTTCCACGCAGAGCCCGTGGGTTTTGCCGCCGACCAAATCGCAGTTGCTGTGTCCGAGATCGGTGCTATCGCCCAACGCCGCGTCGCATTGATGGTCGATCCAACGCTTAGCTTTGACTTGCCGCCCTTTTTGACACCGGACCCGGGGTTAAACTCGGGCCTGATGATTGCCGAAGTCACAACGGCTGCGCTGATGAGCGAAAACAAACATCTGGCCAATCCTTGCACGACAGACAGCACGCCGACCTCCGCCAATCAAGAAGACCATGTGTCGATGGCAGCCCACGCTGCGCGACGTCTGTTGCGCATGAACGCAAACCTTAACGTGATCCTTGGGGTCGAAGCGATGTGTGCCGCGCAAGGGATAGAGTTCCGTGCGCCTTTGAAAACCAGCACATCACTCCAAGCCGCCGTCAAAGTACTGCGCGCCAAGGTCCCCGCTATTGCTGAGGATCGCTATATGGCCCCGTCGATACAGGCGGCGGGTGATCTTGTCGCCACGGGTGCGCTCATTGGCACGGTTGATCTTTCAAGTTTTGTCAAAGGAGAGGCGCAATGACACCTGTTTCTGTTGTTCAAGGGGCTAGCCCACTGATCTTGGGTTTGCCGCACACGGGCACATTTGTTCCGGATGACGTGCGTGGATGTCTGAATGAAACCGGATGTAAACTAGCTGATACAGATTGGCATATTGATCACCTTTATCAGGGCCTTTTGCCGGAAATCACAACCGTCAAGGCCAACTATCACCGTTATTTCGTCGACGTGAACCGCGATCCTGAAGGCCACAGCCTCTATCCGGGTCAAAACACGACACCACTGGTGCCACTGACAGATTTTGACGATCAGAACATTTGGGACACGCCACCGGATGGGGCCGAAGTACAACGCCGCTTGGCGATCTCCCATGCGCCCTATCATGCGGCCATGCAAGCTGAGATAGACCGTGTGCACGCGCTGCATGGTTTTGTAATTCACTATGACTGCCACTCGATCAGGTCGGACATTCCATTCCTGTTCGAAGGCCAATTGCCTGTGCTGAATATTGGCACCAACGATGGATCGACTTGCGCGCCAGCCATTTCCAAAATTGTTGAGGATATCGCAAGATCGTCCGGCTTCAGTATGGTTGTGAATGGCCGTTTCAAGGGCGGCTGGACCACCCGCCATTATGCTCGGCCCAATCAGGGCGTGCATACCATCCAGCTGGAAATTGCCCAACGCGCCTATCTGACAAACGAAGCCGCACCTTGGGTATATGATATTAATAAAGCGGATGTGTTGCGACAAACACTTCAATCCATTCTCACCTCGCTAAATTCATGGAGGCCTGCACAATGACCAATTCCCGCCACAACATCCGTGACATCCACGCGCCCACCGGCTCCGAGATCACGGCCAAAAGCTGGCTCACTGAGGCCCCGATGCGGATGTTGATGAACAACTTGCACCCAGACGTCGCCGAGAACCCGCATGAGTTGGTCGTTTACGGCGGGATTGGTCGCGCAGCCCGCACATGGGAGGATTTCGATGCGATCGTGGCCTCATTGAAAGACCTCGAAGAGACCCAAACACTATTGGTTCAGTCGGGCAAACCCGTCGGCGTGTTCAACACGCACAAAGATGCGCCACGTGTTCTGATTGCGAATTCTAACCTCGTGCCACATTGGGCGAATTGGGATCACTTCAACGAGCTCGATAAGAAGGGTCTGGCGATGTACGGCCAGATGACCGCAGGATCGTGGATTTACATCGGCACCCAAGGCATTGTGCAAGGCACTTATGAAACGTTTATGGAAGCGGGCCGTCAGCACTATGATGGCAACCTCAAAGGGCGCTGGATTTTAACCGGTGGTCTGGGTGGCATGGGCGGTGCGCAACCGCTTGCGGCCGTGATGGCAGGGGCTTGCTGTTTGGCAGTAGAATGTGACGAGACCCGCGCAGACTTTCGCCTTCGCACACGCTACGTCGATGAGAAAACCCATGACCTTGATGAAGCATTGGCGATGATTGATCGCTGGACTAAAGCGGGTGAAGCCAAATCAGTCGCTCTGATCGGCAACGCCGCAGATGTATTCCCCGAACTGGTCAAACGCGGCGTGAAGCCCGATATGGTGACCGACCAGACCTCTGCCCACGATCCTGTTCACGGCTACCTCCCCCAAGGTTGGAGCGTGGCCGAATGGCATGATAAGCAAGAACGCGACCCCAAAGCCGTCGAAAAGGCAGCGCGTGCGTCCATGAAAACCCAAGTGGCCGCTATGGTAGATTTCTGGAACGCAGGGGTGCCGACACTGGATTACGGCAACAACATCCGCCAAGTTGCACAGGAAGAAGGCCTCGAAAACGCCTTTGCTTTCCCCGGCTTTGTCCCCGCCTATATTCGCCCGCTGTTCTGCCGCGGTATTGGCCCGTTCCGCTGGTGCGCGCTGTCGGGCGACCCCGAAGACATCTACAAAACCGACGCCAAGGTGAAAGAGCTGATCGACGATCCGCATCTGCACAACTGGCTTGATATGGCCCGCGAACGGATTGCCTTCCAAGGTCTACCTGCACGGATTTGCTGGGTTGGATTAGGCTTGCGTCACAAACTGGGCCTCGCGTTTAACGAAATGGTGCGGACCGGTGAATTGAGCGCGCCTGTTGTTATTGGCCGCGACCATCTGGATTCTGGTTCAGTCGCATCGCCCAACCGCGAGACGGAAAGCATGAAGGATGGCTCGGACGCTGTTTCTGATTGTCCGCTCCTGAACGCCATGCTGAATGTTGCTGGCGGCGCAACTTGGGTATCACTGCACCACGGCGGCGGTGTTGGTATGGGCTTTTCTCAACATTCAGGCATGGTGATTTGTTGTGATGGCTCTAAGGATGCAGATCGGCGAATCGCAAACGTTCTATGGAATGATCCCGCAACTGGCGTGATGCGTCATGCGGATGCAGGCTACGAGGACGCGCTAGACTGTGCCCGTGAACAGGGTTTAAACCTGCCGGGTATTTTGGGGAGATAGACGATGTTTTTGAAAAACGCTTGGTACGTCGCGGCGTGGGACCACGAGATCACGCGCGAGTTGCAGCAAATCATGGTCTTAGGCGAGAAGATCTGTGTGTTTCGCTCCGAGGCAGGTGAATTGGTAGCACTTGAAGATGCCTGTCCGCACCGCAAGCTTCCGCTGTCCAAGGGGCGGATCAAAGGTGATACGGTGGAATGCGGCTACCATGGATTGACCTTCAATTGCGTAGGTCAGTGCGTGTGGGCACCCGGTGCCAGCGGTATTCCATCAAACGCCAAAGTTCACGCCTATCCGCTGCATGAAAAATACGGGCTTGTTTGGATCTGGATGGGAAATCCCGCGCTGGCAGACGCGTCCGACATCTTCGAGATCGAGAATTATGATAATCCAGAATGGGGCATCAACCGTGGTGCCGCGATGGAGCTCGACTGCAACTATCTGTTGATGTGTGACAATCTGTTGGACCCAACCCACGTAGCCTGGGTGCATCAAAGCAGTTTTGCCGCCGACGCCACCAAAGACACGCCTCTGCGGATCAAAAAGACCGACGAAGGAGTGATCGTGCACCGCTGGATGATGGACCACCAACCCGCGCCGTTCTACAAAAAGGTGGTAGAGTTTGACGGCAATTGCGACAGACTTCAGCACTATGAAGTGCGTTATCCGTCGCACGCTCTGGTCAAAGCGGTCTTTACACCCGCTGGAACAGGCGGCCCCGATGGTCCTCTGCATGAGAATACATTCATTATGGACAGCTACAACTTCATGACGCCCACGACAGAAGGGCAGACACGTTACTACTGGTTCCAATTGCGCAATATCAGACCCGAAGATGAGGCGCTTAGTCAGATGATGAGCGAAGACGTCCAGCACGCATTTGAGGAAGATCGTGCTGTCTTAAATGCTGTGCAAGTCGGAATGAGTAACAAGTCCTCGCCCCATATCGATTTGCCGATTGACGGCGGGCAGCTGCGGTTCCGCAGGCAGTTGCAGGCGATGATCAATGAAGAACGCGAAGTTGATAAGCAAATGGCCGAATAAATCTGAAAGCCAACCCCATTGGTGCTGCGAGCAATGAAATCACTTAACTTAGACGACATATGCGTGCAAAAAGCGGCCATTTAAATTGCTGAGGTGAATTAAGGTTAAGTCCCGCCTCTCGCTAGCTTGATCTTTTCGCAGCGAAAGAACATTTCCCGTTTTGTGTTAAAAAGCGGATTTGAATGGCTGCTCTGGTGAAACCTGTTGCACCGCAAAACCATCCTGCTGCATCCGCGCACAAATGATGCGCCAGCAATAGCCGCAAGTGCAAAAGGCCGGTTTGTCCGCAAAGCGGACCTCTAACACCGTGTCAAAAACGAGGGTTTCTGAAAGCTATCTCAAATACCGCCGATGTGCTGTTAGACCAAAAGAAACCTTGAGGTTACTTATAGTGCGTGTAACCTAAGCGTTACTCACCTCGAAACTAGAAGGGAATCAGTCATGGAGCAAGAATGGAATCGCGGTCGTTTTTTAAACTATTTCATGGGGTTAGTGGGGGCACTTGTCTTTGCCATTGGGATTTTTACGGAAGAGCCTCTTTGGGATGATCTAGGTGCAGCGGGTATTGGTATTTTAGGGTCTGCGATCGGACTTCACCTCTTCTTCTTTCGAATTCCGAAAGGCCGCTTGAATGAAGAACAAAAGCTCAAGTTAGAGCGTAGACAAACAGTGCTTCATACAACGTATTTTTGGATATTCGTTGCAATGTCTATTTGCCTTTGTGTGGCAGCTTTCCTTCCAAAAGAGCATCCTGCTGGGGTCATAATCATAGCGGGGAGTGTGGTTTCTTTTATTGTCTTAGGTGTTATTTCTATACCTGAATCCAGAGCGATAGCATTCATGCAAAAAGACCAGTCTCTGCATGACGAGCGTCAGCAATCTCTTTTTGATAAAGCCTATCGTAAAGGTTTCGATTGGATGTTTTTCGCTGCTCTATTCTGTGGTGCAGGACATGTGGTTTTAGACTTTACGCCACCTCTGTGGTTCGCGTTCTACTTTCCTCCGCTAATTGGAGCGGCGGGCATTCAATGGTACATGATGCGTAACGTGTGAGATGAGTTTTCCATTAACAAATAGGCTCAAATTACTCCGCACCGAGGCAGGTTTGACGCAGGCAGAAATGTCAGAATTTGTGGGCGTAAGTCGGAAAACTATTAATACGATTGAAAATTCTATTTTTATTCCGTTAACTGTGCTGGCGCTCAAGTTAAGCGTAGCTCTGAACGTCCCCGTTGAAGACGTGTTTATGCTAACATCCGCCACAAAGCAGTAGCCTACGATTCGCAACGGGAAATCTGGCAAAAACTGGTTTTGAGTCTATCCGCATTCAGAGCGAGCGGTTTGTGTGTGTTGTCTATGATAGCCATCCGTTTGCCACGCGTTCCAGCATTTGCCTTTCGGAGTTGGCCGAGGAGCCGATGGTGCAAGGCGCGCGAGCACATTGGCAGCACTATTATTCTCGACTGGAACCCCTGTTTCGCACCGCAGGGTTTGAACCGAAGATTGCGCAAGAGGGTCTAACAACCACTGATATTCAACGATTGGTCGCTTGTGGCATTGGCATTGCGATCTTGACCGAAACGGTGGTCGATTGCTTGCCGTCGGGTTTGGCGGATTGAGGATGTAACCGATTGCCTTGACACGATTGCAGTGTGGCCTGCGAAACAAAATACAGTTGCCAAAGATCGCTTTGTTTCGTTCTTGAGGCAATCTCTAAATCCAGGAACGAATTTTTCTTGAGTTATGTCATGCGACTCATTTCCAAATGTGTTTACGTGTCCTCGAGTGAGCCTTCGGGCTTGAGAGTTAGGGCTCAATGCTGCTCAATGCGGTTCTAAGGAGGAACTTACATGACGACGAGATTTATCAAAGGATTGCTCAGTGGTGTCGCGGGTGTTGCGATCATGGCATCTGGCGCGATGGCGCAGGAGGTGACGTTGAAGTTGCACCAGTTCTTGCCCGCACAAGCTAACGTTCCGAAACTCATTCTGGACGTTTGGGCGGACAAAATCGAAGCCGCATCCGAGGGTCGCATCAAAGTGGATCGCTTCCCCTCTATGCAGCTTGGCGGCACGCCACCTGAATTGCTGGACCAAGCGATTGACGGCGTCGCCGACGTCGTCTGGACCGTGGTTGGCTACACGCCAGGCCGTTTCCCAACGACTGAAGTGTTCGAGCTGCCCTTTATGGTAGAAGACGCGCGCGCGGCGTCTTGTGCGTATTGGACAATGTTCGAAGAGCACATGGAAGACACCGAATTCAAAGGCGTCAAAATCCTAGGAACATGGGTGCACGGCCCAGGCATGTTCCACACGGCAGATCCTGTGGAGACGCCTGTGGACCTTGAAGGTATGAAAATTCGTGGCGGATCAAGGCTGGTGAACCAGTTGCTGACACTTGCGGGCGCGACACCAGTTGGCATGCCAGTTCCAGCGGTGCCTGAAGGTCTGTCCAAAGGCGTGATCGATGGCACTACTATTCCGTGGGAAGTAACCGCGGCTTTGAAAATCCCGGAGTTGGTCGAAAACCATACA
>ERZ1047821.2489-NODE-2489-length-11104-cov-4.681148_pt1 | contig 11104 bp, 13 predicted proteins | sample MGYA00383096_ERZ1047821 | MGnify/ENA primary metagenome ERZ1047821 (study PRJEB29581, sample SAMEA5548366) | metagenome | biome: marine; feature: coastal; material: water | depth 25 m | study: Short-term variability in the microbial, nano- and picoplankton... | reverse complement strand
CCTACCACAATAGTGGTCATCATAGAGATGTTGGCACACCAAATGATTTGACTTCGGCGAAAAAAGGAGATGTCTTTTATTGGTTTGCACTCAAGTCTCAAATCGGAGGTTATTTCAAGACTTGGAAGCTTGAAGCTGAAAAATTAAAAGCACAGGGCAAAAGTCTTTTGCTCAATCCGATGATACTATACACCATTTTACCTTGGTCTTTTGTAGGAATGATTTATTTATTCTTCGGATTTGAGGTGGCGTTATTGTATTTTCTAGCGAGTGTTTTTGGAATCTCGCAATTGGAAGGTCAAAACTATTTTTCGCATTATGGGCTTCGACGCAAAAAGAAAGAAGACGGCACTTATGAGAATGTCAAAGCGATTCATTCCTGGAACTCTGATCACTTGTTTGGTCGTGTGATTCTTTTTGAGCTGACCCGTCATTCGGACCACCATCACTTGGGAGCAAAACCATATCAAATATTGGAATCACGCGAAGAAAGCCCAATGCTGCCCTTTGGATATCCGGCGATGCTTATGCTTTCCTATCTACCGTTTTTGTTTATCCCAATCATGAATAAACAGCTGAATAAATACAACTTCGATTAAAATCACAAATGACAACAGATATCGTATTTAGAAAAGCATTGACTTCAGACCTTTCACAAATATGGGTGATTCTTCAGAAAGCCATTCAAAGAAGAAAAGAAGAAGGGAGCAATCAATGGCAAGATGGTTATCCCAACCCTGAGGTAATTCAGTCTGACGTGAATAACGGGCATGGCTTTGTTCTTTCCGATGGAGATGTCATCATAGGATATACCGCATTGCTCATTAATGACGAACCGGAATACAAAAAGATCGAAGGTAAATGGATTACAAATGAGGACTTTGTCGTTTTTCATCGTGTCGCTATTTCTGAAAATCAGCTTGGAAAAGGATATGCAAAAAAAATGATGCTAAGTATTGAAGAGTTTGCATTAGCAAAAAACATTTACAGCATCAAAGCCGATACCAATCACGATAATGAGCCCATGAAAAGCCTATTTGAAAAGCTCGGATACATATATTGTGGTCAAGTTTATTTTAGAGGAAGCCCGAGAAAAGCATTCGAAAAGGTTATCACTAGCTGATAATTCAAGACAATTATATCAAATACATTCTTCGAGAATTTTAGTACCTTAAACAAAAAAATAAAAATTATGAAACAAAACTTCTACACCTTATTAGCATCACTGCTATTTATTCCATTTGTGAGTAATTCACAACTCAACAACTATAGCGCTGGAGACGCCGCTCCAGATTTTACTGTAACGGATATTCACGGACAATCGCATACCCTAAGTGACTATGCTGGCAAATGGGTCATGGTAGACCTTTATGCATATTGGTGTGGCCCTTGTGCTGCAGTTGCTCCGACAATAAATGAGTTTTATAAAAAATACGGCTGTAACGCTTACGACGTAATAGTACTTTCAGTAGAGTATGAGGGAACTACTCAGCAAACTGTTGATTTTGAAAACGCAAATGGTGGAGACTTAAACTTCCCTACTCCATCAGCCAGTGGTCTTGACGGTGGCGGAGGTGCAGTGCATTCATCATATGGACCAGCTGCATATCCAACTATATTTTTAGTGGGGCCTGATGGTATTATCAAAAATGAAGATATTTGGCCTATTAGTGGAGTAAGTACTTTTGAAAATGCATTTAATGTAGCGGGAGGAGAAGATGCACTTGTGCCTCATGAATGTTCAGCTGGAATTGATGAAGTCTCACTTGGAAGCATAAACGTATATCCAAATCCATCAAATGGAGCATTTACGATTAATTTGTCCGAAAACCTTCATGAAAATGTCCAAATCGAGCTAATTTCTTTGGTCGGGAAAGTTGTTTTTTCAGATACCCATGATACAATGGCAAATGGAAACTCAATAGAAATAAACACTGAATCTTTAGAATCAGGGTCTTATTTGGTTAAAATCACGGGATTAGATTCCAATAAATCAACGACCACAACTATGAGTATTAAATAATACTTCTAATTATAATTAATAAAGGGGGTTCTCCCCCTTTTTTAATGTCAATTAATTTTTCGTAAAAGAAAATAGCCTAGGGCGTACACCAATAATTTCAATATAGTAGCTGCCTTTTGAGAGCTTGGAAATGTAAATTTTATTTGAAACCATCCCCTCTCCAACCTGAGTCCCTGACTGTGTCCATAGTTTATAGCTCACCTTCGTCTCACTCGTTTTAATAAATAAAATATCATTGGCCGGATTCGGATAAATGGCAAAATCATTTTGTTCGGATTCAACCATTTCTGCAGCTGCTTCAACTACATTGAAAGACCCTATCATATAGTATTGAATATGAGGGGTACAAACATATTCGTATAAACCAATTACAGTAGGTATGTATTGAAAAAAAGTATCAGCAGGTGCTTGCCATATCACGTCAAATTCAACAGCCCCCGCGGGTATGTTGCTTGAAGTAACCGTATGAACCATAGATGGATTATCCAATGGCAACCATTGAATCGTATCTCCCAATTGTACTTCAAGTGAGGAAGGTAAAAATTGCATGTAGCCATCCCACACTAAAATTTCGTGAATGGTTGACTTCGCCCCAAAGGGAAGCATGAGCAACATAAAGATGTAAAATGATTTTTTCATGGTCTTCAATTTAAACCCTTAAGGTATTGATAAATCAATGATTTACAATTTTATTCATAATGTTATTAACTTAGAGAAATCATTTTTTGATTCAGACATGACATTCAAAATAGCCTGCTTATTCACATTATCTCTTGTTATCTCTTGTACAAAAGATAAAGTTCAACCAAAAGAATATGAAACAGAAAATGTGATTATAATTGTTATGGATGGAGCGAGATACTCCGAAACATGGGGAGATTCTAGCCATCAGTTCATTCCAAGAATGGCCAATAATCTTGCACAATCAGGTTGTATTAATACCGAATTTTATAGTGAAGGTGGGACTTTTACAATTCCCGGTCATACGGCAATGTCCACAGGGTTTTATCAAAATATTGACAATGGTGGTATGGAATTACCACACTATCCATCCATTTTTCAATTATGGAGATCAAACTACAATACTCCACAAAACAAGAGCTGGGTTATCGCAAGTAAAGGCAAAATCGAAGTTTTGGCAAATTGCTCTAATTTAAGCTGGAAAGATAAATTTTTACCCATGACAGATTGCGGCATTGAAAGTGGGGGCGCAATGAGTGGCTACAGGCATGACAGCATAACATATCAGAACACCTTGGACATCTTATCAACGCATCATCCTAATCTTGCCATAATTAATTTCCGAGAGCCTGACTTTTCTGGTCATACTTGTGATGCAGAAGCATACCAACAAGGGATTTTGGATGTTGATAATTACATTTATCAGCTGATTAATTATATCGAAACAGATTCATTGTATCAAGGGAAAACAACCGTTTTTGTCACCAATGACCACGGTAGGCATTCGGATGGTGTAGGAGATGGTTTTTGTTCTCACGGAGACCCCTGTGATGGATGTAAGCACATCAATTTATATGCATTTGGACCAGACTTTAAGAAGAATGTCATTTTATCGAACGAAAGAGAACTCATTGATATACCTGCGACCATTGCTGAACTTCTTCACTTCGACATACCCAATAGTAATGGCCATGTAATGTTTGAACTCTTTAAATAACTATTAATTAAATCAAAAAAATGAAAAATCTATTTCTCGTCTTATCAAGCTTTTTTTTCATGACTTTTTACTTTGGTCAAACTGAAAAAAAAGTACTTATCATTGGAATTGACGGTGTTCGTTCAGATGCTTTTATACAAGCTCAAACACCAACTATTGATGCCCTTATTGAAAACGGCATATACAGTCCGAATGCATTAAATGATGATATTACGATAAGTGGTCCCGGTTGGTCGGCCATCCTATGCGGAGTTTGGTCAACTAAACATTTGGTAACTGGTAATGATTTCACCATAAATGATTACGAGAGTTTTCCATCCTTATTCAGACATGCAGAAGAATATGACCCAAGTATCAGTACATTATCAATTTGTCATTGGGATCCCATTAACGACTATATCGTACAAAATTTTGTCGACTTTAAATTGAATGTGTCAACAGATGCCGAGGTGAGTAATCAAGCATCAAGTTATATCAGCTCTAACGATCCCGACCTTATATTCCTTCATTTTGATGACGTAGACCATGCCGGGCACAGCTATGGATTTAGCCCGAATGTATCACAATACATTAGTGCAATAGAGACCACTGATTCTCATCTCATTCCCATTATCAATGCAATCGAGCAAAGACCTAATTATGCCAATGAGGATTGGTTAATACTTATTTCTTCTGATCATGGTGGTGTGGGCAATTCTCATGGAGGAACTTCCATTGAACATCGTGAGGTTCCATTTATCGTAAGCGGGAATAATATACCCACTCAGATCATTTTAAAAGATTCCAGCCTTGTTTCAAACAATGCATTTAATTGCTTAGGAGATGAAGCAGAATTAACTTTTGATGGGAACAATGCCTATATGGAGGTTCCTTCAAATACGCTATTTGATTTTGGGGACAATCAGGATTTCACCGTGGAATGTCGAGTTAGGACTACATCGAGTGGAGATGTTGCCATTATAGGAAATAAAGACTGGGACTCCGGAGTAAACCCTGGCTTTGTATTTTCATTTAAATACCCTGCAGGTCCTGAATGGAAAGTAAATATTGGAGATGGTTCTTCAAGAGAAGATATTGAGGTTGGCGGATTAATTGCAGATAATGAATGGCATACTTTAAGCGTCTCTTTTGATAGAGATGGAATGATGAAAATGTACGAAGACGGTCAATTTATAAGTGAAGCGGACATATCGGGAATTGGAAATATAAATAGCGGACAGGGCTTGTTTATTGGTGCAGATATTAATTCATCCTATGATTTCCAAGGTTCTGTCGCAGAAGTTCGTACCTGGAACACGATATTAGATGCAAATACCATAGCAGACTGGCATTGTAATACACTAGAAAATTCCCATCCAAACTCAGCAAACTTAATTGGTTACTGGAAAATGAATGAAGGAACCGGGAATCAAGTGATTGATGCATCTGGAAATGAGAATAACGGGAATATTATAAATGCAATATGGGATAATTCAGACTCCAGCTACGTATATAATTATGACGCTACTCCAAAAATTACTGACATTGCAGTTACCGCACTAACGCATCTTTGTGTGAATATCACTCCTCCAATTGAATTTGATGGGATAAGCTGGGTGGACTCTTGCAGTACAAATACACTAAATGAATTAGATAATGGACAAATCAATATTCATCCTAACCCCACTAATGACATTTTAAATCTCAAATTCATGGAAAAAAATTCTATTTATTCCATTTATTCAAGCAACGGTAAACTGATGTGTACAGGAGAGACCAGTGGTATTGTCGATGTTACTGATTTGCAACGCGGGGTTTATTTTATAGAAATAGATGGTTCTATTCCAAAAAATATAAAATTTTCTAAGCTTTAGAAACGGAAAAAGGGCTTTAATTCTAAGTAATTAACCGAGAGCAACATCTAAGATCATCATGACCAAGAAGCCACCTATAAAACCAAGTACGGCAACATCGGTGTATTTATCTCTTTGGGTTTCAGGAATAACCTCCTCTACAACTACAAAAATCATGGCGCCTGCAGCAAAGGCCAAGGCAAAAGGAAGAATGGGTTCCATGTAAATCACTGCAAGTGCTCCAACGACACCAGCAATAGGCTCGACAATTGCAGAAAGCTGGCCATACCAAAAGCTTTTAAAACGGCTCGCCCCTGCCCTTCTCAAAGGCATGGCTACAGCGAAGCCTTCCGGGAAATTTTGGATCCCAATTCCGATCGCAAGAGCTACCGCACCAGCAACGGTTGCACCTTCAACGCCATGAGCAGATGCCCCGAAGAGCACTCCAACAGCAAGTCCTTCCGGAATATTGTGTAATGTAATAGCAAGTACGAGCAAGGTTGTTTTATGCAACTGAGTTTTCACTCCTTCTTTTTCGGATTCTTTAAAGTTGATATGTAGATGTGGAAGGCTTTTATCTAAAAAAAACAAGAACAATGCTCCTGTCAAAAAACCTACTGCCGCAGGCATCCACATCATATTAGGATACATTTTTTCTGATAAATCAATTGCTGGATTAAGCAGGGACCAAAAACTTGCAGCTACCATTACTCCACCTGTAAACCCGAGCATTCCATCTAAAACTCCACGATGCATTGACTTAAAAAAGAATACCAATGAGGCTCCCATTGCTGTGACCAACCAGGTAAATGTTGTCGCAATTAATGCGGCATAAACGGCATCAATTTCAGAAAAAAAGCGAATAATGGCTTCCATGATTGCGAAAATACCATTATTCGCTGAACTTTAACTACTCGCCTCCTTCAAATCCTTTATTGACGGCGCGTTCTTTAATGCTTTTAGTAACTGCCGTTCCGAAATCATCTTTTTTATCAGATTTATCTTTAGCTCTTTCATCTTTAATGAACGTATCACGCTTGACGCTTAATTCTGAAATTTTATTTTGAATTTCTTTACGTTCCTTGATTTTCAGCTCGACATATTTGTTTAGCTCATCTTCAGACTTTCCTTGTAGCTCTTTCGGAAGGTCTTTCTTGTCTATATTTTGAATAATTGTTGAATCAGCTATAAACGCATCGACCAAATCCCATCTGGCGTTATTATAATTTGAAGATGTTTTGGCCTTCGCCCTCATTGATGCAACTGCAGGAGCTTGATCCATTGCTTCAGCATCTTGTTCCATTTGAAGTGCTTTTCGTTCCGTTCCGATACTTCCATAAGAAACATAAGTGGCATTTACTTCCATACTCAATTTATTTATTTGGTCGTCATATGGTGTAGGTATAAATACTACTCTGTCATTAGAATTGATATTGAAATAATCGCCGTTTGAACAAGTAGCTCCATCCATCCAAAGCTGCTTAATCCCTTGGTTTCTATCTCCACAAAAAATGGTGTTTATAAATACATCTTTTTCCTTGGCCATTTTACATACCTCTTTATAATCTACTGGGCCTTGATTAAACGGTTCGTTCCCTGCGATATAAACCATCTTCAAATCACTTGAATTATCCGACCACTCCAAATCAAGAAGTGCATCTTGAATCACAGCTCCACAAAACTCACTCCCTCCATTTGTTCGAAGTCCAAACAGTTTTTTAGACACCATATCCAAATCAGTCGTAAAATCTAACTGCTTTCGAACATAATTTTTACCACGAATCCCATCATTTCCATAATCATACATGGCAATTTCTAATGTTGGAATTTCACCGCTATGTCTTAATTCACTTGTTTCGTTAACGATTTCCCATAAGCGGGATTTGGCTTGGTCCAAAAGACCATCCATACTGTTTGAGGTGTCAAATAAAATGACCAATTGAATTTTTCGTTTGGTGTCTTTAGATTTTGGAGAATCTGTTTCAATAATTGTTTGATTTGCAAACGTTGGCCCCAAAAGAAATATGGATACCAAAAAAGGGAAGAATAATAATTTCATAATGCTATTTTTTTTACCGTGTACAACAGTAAATCAAATAGGTTCATTTTTGAATAAAATATTCTATTGCCAAATCGTAAGATTTCAATCCAAACCCAAATATACAACCCTCGCAAACAGGAGAAAGTAAAGAATTATGGCGGAAAGATTCACGTGCGGAAACATTACTAATATGAACCTCAACAACAGGAATATCAATTGCAGAAATACAATCCCTCAAAGAAACACTCGTATGAGTATATCCTCCTCCATTAACAATGATACCATCACAATTTACTTTCTGGAAGTAGTCAATGAGCTCACCCTCAACATTCGATTGAAAATAATCAAGCTCATGTGTATAACGACTCTTAAGAACATTAAAATAATCCTCAAAAGAAGTATCGCCATAAAGTTCATTTTCTCTACTACCGAGTAAATTTAAATTTGGACCATTTATTATTGCTAATTTCATATCGTGTCTGCTTGGAGTCGCTATATTACAGAATTTGTTTCATACTTGAAAATCGAAAAAGGATTATCCAGTAATTCTATTATCGCCTATGAGAATGACTCAAACAAGCTGAAAAATTATTGTGAGGATAACAACCTATCAGTTAAAGAAGTACAATACACACATCTCAAGAATTTTGTCGCAGAGCTTTTTGATCTAGGACTGAGCGCGCGAAGCCAAGCAAGAATTATTTCCGGCATCAAGCAATTTTACGCCTATTTACTTTTGGAAAATCTAGTTGCAAATGATCCAAGCGAATTGTTGGAACAACCAAAAATTGGAAGAAAGCTCCCAGAGGTTATGACCATCGAAGAAATCGATGAGCTAATCAACGCAAATAATCTTGAAAAAGCAGAAGGATATCGGAATAGAGCAATGCTTGAAGTCTTGTATAGCTGTGGGCTTCGTGTAAGTGAACTTGTTGAGCTCAAGTTTTCAGATTTGTTTTATGATGAAGGATTTGTTCGCGTAATTGGTAAAGGAAACAAAGAAAGGCTCGTTCCCTTGAGTAAAAGTGTAGAGCTCGAAATTCAAAGATATTCTGAGAAAACAAGGTCTAATTTAAAAATCAAAAAAGGTCATGAGAACTTTGTTTTTTTGAATCGTCGAGGAAGTAAGCTAACTCGAGTAATGATCTTTCTAATCATTAAGGAGCTTGCTTTAAAAGTAGATCTTAAAAAAAAGATATCTCCACATACTTTTCGCCACAGTTTCGCCACACATTTAATAGAGGGGGGGGCAAACCTTAGAGCAATTCAAGAAATGTTAGGGCATGAATCAATAATCACTACCGAGATATACACTCATCTAGACCAACGATTTTTAAAGGATGCTATACTCTCTTACCACCCTAGAAATGCAAGGTAAATGAGCATTTGAAGAATTCTGAAAAAACTATGTAAAATTTGAAGAATAAATTTGTTTTATTCACAATAAAAGTGTTTCTTTGCACCCGCTTTTTACATTAATTAAGGAAATAATATAGCACATGTCAAGGATTTGTCAACTTACAGGAAAGTCAGTTATGGTTGGGAACAATGTTTCTCATTCCAAAAGAAGGACTAAGCGTAGATTCTACCCAAATTTAGTAACTAAGAAATTTTATCTTCCTGAAGAGGATAAATTGATTACACTAAAGATATCTACTTCTGCCCTAAGAACCATTAATAAAAAGGGGATATCAGCTTGTGTGAAAGAAGCTAGATTAAAAGGATATTTAAAGTAATTGTAGAAAGTTAAACTGAGCACAAATGGCAAAGAGTAAAGGAAATAGAGTTCAAGTAATTTTAGAGTGCACTGAGCACAAAGATTCAGGTCAACCTGGAACTTCTCGTTACATCACGACGAAAAACAGAAAGAACACACCAGATAGAATGGAGATTAAAAAATTCAATCCTATCCTTAAAAAGTATACTGTTCATAAAGAAATTAAATAAGCTGAATTATGGCAAAGAAAGTAGTAGCATCGTTACAGAAAGGTGGAGGTAAAGCCCACACTAAAGTGATCAAAATGATTAAATCCGACAAAAGTGGAGCATACTCTTTTAAGGAAGAAATCGTTCACAATACGAAAGTTAAAGATTGGTTTAACAAAGGCTAGTCTCACATTATTTTTAATTATTTAAAGCTTCCCATGGAAGCTTTTATTTTTTGTAACAATGGGTATTTTTGATTTCTTCTCCAAACAAAAAAAAGAGACCCTCGACGAGGGGCTTAAAAAGACTAAAGATTCTTTTTTAGGCAAAATTGCCCGAGCCGTTGTAGGTAAATCTAAGGTAGATGAGGAGGTCCTTGACAACCTAGAGGAAATTCTAATAACTTCTGACGTGGGCGTTGAAACCACACTTAAAATCATTGGGAAAATCGAAGCCCGTGTCAAAAAAGACAAAGTTCTTGGTACAGATGAGCTAAATGGCATTCTTAAAGAAGAAATCGAAAACCTTTTAGAAGAAAGTGAATCAGGGTCAAAACCCTTCGATTTAAAGTCAGAAAACAAGGATCCATATGTAATTATGGTAGTCGGTGTAAACGGTGTAGGTAAAACGACCACTATCGGAAAACTTGCTCATCAATTTAAAACTGCCGGAAGCAAGGTAATTCTTGGCGCATCTGATACATTTAGAGCCGCAGCAGTTGATCAGCTTGTTATATGGTCGGAAAGAGTTGGAGTACCTATTGTTCAGCAAGGAATGGGTGCTGACCCTGCTAGTGTTGCCTTTGACACGGTTCAATCTGCAAAATCACAAAATGCTGACGTTGTAATTATCGATACAGCTGGGCGACTTCATAACAAATTAAATCTTATGAATGAGCTAAATAAAATTAAGAGAGTGATGGATAAAGTCATTCCTGGTGCTCCCCATGAAATACTTTTGGTTCTAGATGGATCTACCGGACAAAATGCATTTGAACAGGCAAAGCAATTCTCACAAGCCACAGACATTAATGCTCTTGCTGTTACCAAGTTGGACGGAACGGCAAAAGGAGGTGTGGTAATAGGAATTTCAGACCAAATGAATATTCCTGTAAAGTATATCGGTGTTGGTGAAAAAATAGAAGACCTACAACTATTCGATAAAAAAGCCTTTGTAGACTCTTTGTTTAATTAGTAGGGATTTACTTCAAAAGTAATTTCGATATCTTCTTTTAAACAAGAACGAACGGAACAATATTTCTCCAAACTTAAACTTACTGCCCGATTGATTCTCTTTGAGTCAATTTCTTTATCGATGTGGATTACAAAATGAATCTTATCGTATGGAGAAGGCACTCCGTCTTTTTTCGTAGTAATCGCCTCAACTCTGTATTCCTGAGGTGATATTTTTTGCTTCTTCAGGACGAGAATAATATCTATCGACATACATCCCATTAAGCTCCCCAGTAATATTTGCATCGGGGTCATACCCTTATTTTGACCTTCTAGATCTGCTGATGAATCCATAATTACGGCATTTCCATTTGAATCACTAAATTCAAAAACGTAAGGAGTATCTATTCTTTTGATTTCCATTTTCATAAT
>ERZ1047821.2484-NODE-2484-length-11125-cov-8.162782_pt1 | contig 11125 bp, 9 predicted proteins | sample MGYA00383096_ERZ1047821 | MGnify/ENA primary metagenome ERZ1047821 (study PRJEB29581, sample SAMEA5548366) | metagenome | biome: marine; feature: coastal; material: water | depth 25 m | study: Short-term variability in the microbial, nano- and picoplankton... | reverse complement strand
TACTTTGTGAAAGGATACAACCGACTTCCATGGCCGCCAGCGAGGAGAATTGCCTTCACCTTCATGTTCAACGGGAGCGCGTCATTCCTTTTGGCCTTGTCCCATCAGTTCGTCCACGGCCCCATCCTTTGCATTTTTTTCAAACCAATCAGTGCGCACCAAGTCGCCCAATCGTTCAACGCCGGCTTCGATCAAGTCCTGATCTTTTGACTCCGCAGCGACCCATTGTTCGTTCGCCACAGCGCCGTAGCGCTCATTCGCTTCGTTGACGAGGTGCTCAGAGCGGCGTAAATCACCTTCAAGCCCTTCATAGGCTCCTTCAGATTCCTTCACATCGCGTCGCATTGTGGTTGAATCAAGTCGATCATTTTGCTTTCCACCCGTGAACCCCTTCTCATCTTGGCCCCGGATGCTGCCGGTCATTTTCTCGACTTGCACGTCGTTGAACGTTCCGGTTTCTGCTGCGAGCACGAGTTTCTGACGAACAGACCCCCCCTCGAGCAGTTCCGGAAGAATGCCGAGCTGTTCCAGCATGGTTTCCTCTCGGGCCCATGACTGGCGGACATGGGACCGGTAGATGAGGCTCAGTGAGAGGCAACAGACTGCGAATAGACCGCCAAGGAGCGGCACCGGTGATCCTTGACGCCACAACCAAAAGAGTGCTGCGCACTCGCTGAACACAATCAGTGCCGCCATCCGTAACCGTCGGCTGGCGACGCCCTCCTCCTCATCGATGAACTGGAGATAGAGAGCAGCATCGTTTTGCATGCTTACACCATCACGAAAGTATTTTTTCAGCCTTTTCGCGAAGCAGTTCATCCGAGTCAGCCTCAGTCGACCAACCCAAATCGTTCAAAGCTTGCAACTTGCTTGCCGCAATGCTGTTCGACATACGTTCGAAAGCAAATTGAATCAAGAGGACAAAGACAAGGCTTGCCGCGACACCAAATTGCCACTGCGTGAACCAAGTCACAGCCACGGAAACAATCACACCTTGGCCAATTGCCAACCAAAGGCGTTGTTTAATCCGAACTGCCGAATCCAGACTGTCCAGAAGCCTTTGAGCCCCTTCCTTCTTTGTCGCCATGGTCTTTCCACCGTTGTTCCATTCGTCAAGATGCCGGAGTTAATCAAAGAGGTCGGCAAGGTACTGGGCGTGATTGCGTTGTTTCGCTTGGGAACGGTTGGCGGGATTCCTCCCGCCGATTGCGGGGGCATCTTGAACCAAAACACTGTCTTGGAGCATTAATTTTTGGCGTGGCTCCATTGCTAATTTTTGGACCACGTCAGCAAGGGTGAGTTGGATCCTTGATGTCTGATCGGACTGCATGACCAACAACCGTTCCAAACTATCGAGCAAGGCCTCATTTCGGTCACTACGTGCTTCGATGGCTTGCGATTGTGCATTCATGGCCTGCTCTTGACGGCTGAGCAATTCTCTTGCAGCTGGGCTTCCAACGGCATCCCGCCGATTTATTTCCTCCATCGCTGTGTGCAATTCATGGTTTGTTTTTTGAAGATGGAATTGAAGTTCTTCAATGTGCAACGAAGAGCGGTGAAGATGCTGTTTGAGCCCCCTGCTTTGTTCCATCAATCGATGCTGTCGGGATCGATTTTGAGCAGATTCAACCAAAAATGCTACCGCAACAGCACCGCCAAGGGCAAGCTCAGGACCAGTTCTTAATTCCATTAATATCATCCAAGTCAAGGTTCCAAACACAAACGAACGCACAATTCCCATACATAGAAGATAGGATTGCACGGTATAACCAATTGTTGCTTGGGGGCCCACGGAGCCCACTCTGAGGGGGTTTCAAATCTTCAAGCAATGGCAATAAAACAGTCGTCATCAATCTCAATTAAACCGCCAATTGCAAGGAGGTGATCGATGGCTTCATCGATTTCTTCAGGCATGACGCCATGTTCGTTCATGCCGTTGAAAATCACTTCAAGGGTCGCAAATGGTTCACCTTTCCCAATTTCAGCCTCGACGACAACAAGCAACATTTGGCACGCCAAAGCAAGAAGCGGATCGTCACCTTCGTCGTCAGGAAGCAAATCGAGGAAGCTGGCTGCAGGATGCATGAGTTCGTTGTTGCCTGTGGCCTTGAGAGGTGGCTGTTCTGGCGTCGTAGCACGGTGCCCGAGTCCTTTCATCGCCTTGTCGATATCGAGGTTGAAGCAATCGAAGATGTTTCGTTGCTTCGGGTCGGCTGCAGGTTCTTGCTCAGGTTCCATCTGGCGGGCAATTTGCTCCAATCGGTGAAGGCGCTGTTCAACGACGATGCGTTCCCGCGCAAGATCGATTGCAGCCAAATCCAGCGCCATGTTGGCTTGCTCGATGAGCCACGCATCAAGATTCCAATGAGGGTCAACGCTCATCATGATTTCAGCAAGTCGTTGCACCTCTTTGGGCAGTGACCCCAGACGAACATGGGCTTCTGAGACCTCGTTCTGCTTGTCGCTCATGTTCTTCACTCTCCTACATGACGGCCTATGAAGCCTTTCTCCACATCACCAACCATTGTTTCCATTCCCCAACCCTTTGACTGCATGCATACAGTCGTCGGCGATCACTTCCAATGGACGCCAACCTCAATGCTTCGCCACAACATGCCTGCTCAGCATTCCCATTTCCATAGCCATTCTGGAGAAAGGGGCGCGTTCATGTAGGGGTTGCCCTTGCGAGAGGCATGGGAAATTATCGGATTGGGGTTCTTCCCGGCGACGGCACAGGGCGAGAAGTGGCACTAGAGGCCCAACGAATTCTCAACGCAATCGAAGCGAACACGAATCATGGGTTTGAACAAACCGTCATTGATTGTGGCGGCAAGCACTACCTCGACACAGGTGAAGAATGGGCAGAAGGCTCGTTTGAATTCTGTCGAGATGAAGCAGATGCAATCTATCTCGGGGCCATTGGGCACCCGGGCGCACTGCTTCCTAACGGCGATCTTGCTGGCGGTTCTGTCATTCTTGGAATGCGCAGCGGCTTGGATTTGTACGCAAATCTCCGCCCAATCAAACTCTACGAAGGCGTTCCACACAAGGTACACGGACGGTTCACTCAAATCTGGCAACCAGGCATGGTCGACATGACTGTCTTGCGTGAAAACACGGAAGGATTGTACCATTCTCTGCTTCGACGAAGCGCCGACCGAGCGCAAGGCCGAGATCCCTATGAACCACCATCGATGGAATTCCCTGGCCTCAAAGGCGAAGTTGCCTATGACCCTCGTCCGATTTCGGAAGGTGGAAGCGAGCGCTTGATTCGCATGGGCTTTGATGTGGCCGAAACACGCAATGGAGCGCCTGTTGATGGCGTGAAGCGAGTGTCATGCATTGACAAATCCAACGTCACCCGTGGCTGCCAACTGTTCCGAAGAACATTCGACAAGGTTGCAGAACAGTATCCGGGTACAGAGAAAGATTACGGTTACATTGACGCTTTCATGCAATGGCTCACTCGCTCGCCAGAGTCCTACGACGTTGTTGTCACCTCGAACATGTTTGGCGATATTGCCACTGATCTAGGTGCAGTTCTCCAAGGCGGCATGGGCATGGCTGCATCCGGAAACATCGGCGACGACCATGCATTCTTTGAACCAGTTCACGGCTCGGCTCCAAAATACGCAGGCATGAACAAGGTCAATCCAATTGCAACCATCAACTCGATTCAACTCATGATGGATTGGCTCGGTCGAAAGCACGGTGAGGAAGAACTCGTTCAAATCGGTCGACTGATCGATGAAAGCGTAGCCGACCACTTGCGAGACGGCAAAGGCCTCACCTACGATTTGGGTGGCGATGCTTCGTGCTCCGCCGTCGGTGAAAGCATCAGCTCCCGATTGGTTGCAAAACTCTCAGAAGAATTCTGAAGCACACGCTTGCCATCACGGCGAAGTGAATTTTGTTGCAATGTGCTGCAAAGCATCGGCAAGCACCTCGTCATTGTTGAACGCCTCATCTACGGCGCTGTTTTCGATGTTTGCCAACATGTTTTGCACCACCCGGGTTAACTCGTCAACAATGGTGATGCTCCCCATTTTAGCGGAGCGGGACAGTGGATTCAAATCAATCACGATGACGGTTTTGCCCATGGCTACAAGCGCTTCACATCGATCGCCGTCTTCCAAGGGCACCATGATTACATCTGAATCGATGATGCCTTCCTTGGTGCAATTTGCGCGTGGCCCTTCCAGACCCGGGATGCGAGCATTTGGTTCCGCTCCAAGGATTTGAACCTCGAGCTGATGTTTTTCTTTGATGGCCTCAAGCCGTCCAATCAATGCAGTCATTCGCTCCGGAGTACGGTAGAAAATATTGATTTCAACTGGGCACGACAAGCGTTCAGCAAGCATGAGCAGCGATTCTCCTGCAAGCGCAACAGCGTTCCCATTCAAACTGATGACAGGACGCTGGGCCTTTCTGAGTGCAGCGAGCGCTTGAACCGTTGCCATGTGAGCGCTTGGAATGGTGCGTTCGCCAAGCAAGTAATCGTAGGCCTCGCCCCGACCATGAGCAATCATTGCACTGCCAGCGAGCAACCCATCTTTTTCAGCCTGCTCAAGGCGATGGCGAAGAAGAAGCGACTGGTACCGCGGATGGCTTGGGTCTGCAGCAAAATCACTCATCGTTTCACCCCGGTTAAACGCCGGACATCAGCATTGACATGTCGAGCGGCGCAACCCCTCGATTGATGGCGCTCGTTGAAAGCACATCGAGGCCACATTCGTGCCACTGTTCGAGGTGATCGAATTCAATTCCACCACTTGCCTCAAGCACAACATGTTCCCGCAACCCCATCTCGGTGAGTTCGCCTGCAACTTCCTTGCAACGTTCTGGGCCAAAATTATCGAGCATGATGACGAGTTTCTTGACACCCTCTTCACGCCGTTGGGCCCACATTGCAGCAGCAATGATTGCTTCTTTGTTTTCTCGAACTTCGATTTCAAGGAAGGCGCCACATGTCGAAGGGTCCACTTCTTGGAGGTAACTTGCAATGCGATTTGCGTGACCATCCACGTCCTGGAGCATCGATGCAAGGTCGTTTTCTTTGATCATTGTCGCATCACTTCGATTCAATCGGTGCGTCAGCCCACCGCCAAGGTGCACTGCCCACTTATCCATCAGTCCCCAGATTGTTTTGCGGGTGCATGCGATTTGGCCGGGCGCTATTGCAGACCAGCGTTTTGCTTCGGTAGCAATGCCTGAAAGTTGGCCGAGGATATTGAGGATGCTTCGCTCCATGGCTAACACCGCTTCCTTATTTCCGGTGAGGGTCGCAATCTCGTCGCCTTTAGAGACCTTTTTCCCATCGCCCGCCCACCATGTAATCTTCAGGGAAGGTGCCCAAATTTGCAACATGTGGTCAATCGGAGAAGTTCCTACAATGATGCCATCTGCCCGAGCCACAATGGTTGCTTCAACAGGGTCGCTACCGCCCATGAAAGGCATATCGATTCCATCATCAGAGAGGACAGCGCCAACCCATCGATCGAAACTTCCGAGCAACATCCTCGTCGGGCCATCCTCCGCAGACCACAAGGCGTGTCCGCGGTCGTGAGGGGGTCTGGATGCTTCGGCCACACTCTGTGCGGGGGGTTCGTTGACTTCAAACCCGTTGCTGGCTGTGGCGATGAGCGATGCAGTACAAGTTTTGATAAGGACACTGGAGGAATTTGTACCATGGAAGTAGAGGGCCATTCATCGCTCGATGAGGCCAAGTTGCGTTCACATGTGATGGAGAGTCCAGTGGTCCACATCTACGGCGCAGGGCTCAAACCGGATCGTCCAGCTCACAAGGCAGTGGGGGAATTGAAGGCAAAAGGATGGGCATGTGCACCAATCCATCCACGAGATGCTGGAGCCACCATCGAGGGCTTTCCCATTCGACCGTTTCTTGACGATGGGCTCACACCGCGGGTGATCGTTTTGTTTCTCGCACCTGAACTCGCTCGAAGTGTCGTTCGTGATCTCATCGTGCGACTGGACCATGATGAGTTTCCACTCATCTGGTTTCAACGAGGGGCCGAGGATGACCAATCAATCGAAGCCTTGGAAGCCATGAATGCCTCATATGTGGCCAATGACTGCATTGTCGAATACACTGCACGCAACAAATTTTCTTGCGCTATCGAAGCGTTGCCTCAAACCTTCTGCCTTCAAACCGCCTCAGAGGATGGCGACGGGTGTTCTGTATGGACGGTTCATAGCAGCCAGGACGCTCGACTGTCACCTCCAAAACATGCCCTCGAATGGGTAGGTTCACTGGACGATCTCGCATCTTCGCAACACACCATCCCTCGCTACATCCGCTCGTTGCAAATTGAAGATGAAAGCACCTACGCACTCGCCGAACGTCTGACAAAACCTGAGCCATAACAGAGGTAGCGTTATGACGGACTGGAACAAGGAGAAGTCAATGCGCGCCGTGGTGATGTGCTCCATTTTACTCGCCGCATTGCTGGTCCCGATTGCGGGGGCTGCAGCGAGCCAAACTGGGGAAGTTGATTCGCAGTGGGCGCCGCTTTCAGATTCAACACATCATCCAATCATTGATGCCTATTCCTCATCCGTTCGAGCATCCATTGCCTTTCACAGTGATGTTTCACAGTACACCGATGAGCAACTGACCTCCGCTGATGAATGGGTCGTGTTCTCTAAGCATCCCCTCGGCACCTCTGCAGAGGCCCTCCTTGGCGCACAAGTTGTCCCACTCGAAGCATCCGAAGCCGCCTCCACACTGGCCAACTGGCAAGCATCCGGGTTGATTGAGGCAGCTTATCCGTTAATCGAGCGAACAATGGAACCAAGATGGACGCCAAACGATGCTAAATTCAACGAACAATGGCACCTGGTCAACACCGGGCAGACCGGCGGAATAAGTGGCGAGGATGTCAACATCACCGGTGCATGGAATTCCTACAAGGGCGCAGGTGTCGTCATTGGCATTGTCGATGATGGGCTTGATTGGAACCACCCTGACATCTTCACAGATTACGATTCAAGCCTTGATTATGACTTTTGTAACAACGATGGTGATCCAACACCCACCTCGAACAACGCTCACGGAACAGCAGCAGGCGGCGTTGCAGCAGCGACAGGCAACAATGGGATTGGCGTCACAGGTGCAGCGCCCGAGGCCACCCTTGTCGGGCTCCAACTCATTTCATGCAGCACCACAGATGTTCGAGAATCAAACACCTTGGGCCACGAACGTCAATCGATTGACATCTATTCCAACTCGTGGGGCCCAAGTGACAACGGAGAAACGCTCTCTGGCCCGGGCCCATTGATGCTTGCAGCACTCGAAGCCGATGCCCTCCAAGGCCGGAACGGCAACGGCAACATCATCACATGGGCTGCAGGGAACGGGCTCGATGACAACGACAATTCAAACTACGATGGCTATGCAAATTTGAGGTACACCATTGCAGTCACTGCAGTCGACCACAAAGGACGTCAGTCGTACTACGCTGAGCCAGGCGCCAACATCCTCGTAGCCTCTCCCTCAAACGGTGATGGAGAAAGCATCACGACCACAGATATCGAAGGGTCTGGAGGCTACTCAAACAGCGATTACACCAGCACTTTTGGGGGAACTTCTTCCGCCACCCCTTTGGTATCCGGAATTATCGCTTTGATGTTCGAAGCAAATGCCAACCTCACATGGCGCGATGTCCAACACATTCTTGTCGAAACATCGCGCAAAAATAATGCAAACGACCCCTCTTGGTCCACAAATGGCGCAGGTCATCTTGTCAGCCACAAGTACGGCTATGGCGTGATTGATGCGGGCGCAGCAGTAGCAGCTTCCGTAAATTGGACCACAGCGGAGGAAGAAATTTCATTCACCTCAGGTACGATTCAAACAGATCTCGATATTCCTGACAACACTGGAGAAATCGTGTATTCGAACACCACGGTGACAGATGCGATTCAGATTGAGAACATCGACGTGATCGTCGATTTGCCACACACCTTCCGCGGCGATATGAACCTCACATTGACAAGCCCCTCGGGAACGAGAAGCATCCTGGCAGAGAAGCACAGTGACGGTGGGAACAATTTCAACAATTGGCGCTTCGGCACCGTCCACCACTGGGGCGAAGACAGCCGGGGTGAGTGGACGCTTTCTTTGGAAGATCAAGGCAATGGCGACTCTGGAACGCTCGATGATTGGGAACTGATCATTTACGGAACCCAAATGGTGCTCGATTCGGATGGCGACAACCTCACCGATACCAACGAAACGGACATCTACGGCACGGACCCAAACGACATCGATACAGATGACGACAACTTAGACGATGGCTTGGAAGTCCTCATCTATGGTACCGACCCGCTTTCAACAGACACTGACATGGACGGGCTTGATGACGGGATCGAAGTCCTGGTTAACGGAACAGATCCGCTTGACAGTGACACAGATGACGACTTGTTGAGCGACGGTGATGAAGTCAACATCTATGGCACGAACCCATTGGTTTTCGATGCGGATGCTGACGGAGACGGGTTTTATTGGTTCCAAGACTGCAACGACTCAGATCCATTTGTTTCACCAGATGCCATCGAAGTTTTGAACGGAATTGATGATGACTGCAATGGTTCATGGGATGAAGGTTTCAACCTCACTGACGCCGACTCCGATGGGCTGTATGATTTCGAAGAGTACCATGAATATGGGACAGATTGGCAAAATCAAGACACCGATTTCGACGGTCTTGAGGATGGCACGGAAGTGTTCATCCACGAAACAGATCCTCTCGTCAAAGACAACGATACAGACCAAGATGGGTTCTATTGGTTCCAAGATTGCAATGACACCAATGCTTCGCTGAACCCTTCCATGGCAGAATCTTTGGATGGAATCGATAACAACTGCAATGATGAAATCGATGAAGATTTCATCGGCACAGACGCTGACCTTGATGGGCTGCTTGATATGGATGAGTACCTCGTTCACGGAACCAACCCATTCGACCCGGATTCCGATGGTGACGGGTTACTCGATGGCATTGAACTGTTCTCAACCAACACAGATCCACTCTTCGCTGACCTCGATAACGACGCAGATGGTTACCGCTGGTTCAATGACTGCGACGATAATGATAGCATGATTTCTCCCGGTGCGGTTGAACGCTGGAACGGTCTTGATGACGACTGTGATGGGCAACTCGACAATGGCGTCGAACGCTCAGGTTCGGTGTCTGCCTCTCCACAAGTGAGGAGCCTAACGCTCAACGCCACGAACGATTCGCTCCAACTCTCTCTTTCCCTCGCATTGGATGAAACGAGCCTCGCACGCCTCAATCTGACCGTACAGTGGTTTAGAAATGACACCTTGATTGGTACGGGGCTCACCTTTGAGGAACTTGCATTCAATTGCTCCGCCCCCCGTTCGAATTTTGCCCAGTATCTATGTGACACCAACGGAACGGTCGGTCCAGAGATGATCACGGCCACCCTCATCGAAGATGGAGGGCAAGTCGAGGTCACGTGGGCCATCACCTACCTTGTATGGAATCCACCACCACCCGTTGACAACGATGAGACCAACGCCTCGGATGAGAGTGATTTCATGGCCACGCTCGAATCAAACACATCGCTTGTCATTTCAGCGATTGTCTTCACATTCGCCTTGCTTGCTTTCCTGTTCACTCGGCGCCCTCGAAGGCCTTCCCAACAGAAAGCAAGCGCCTTCGCGCAAGCACCTCAGGCGTATAACCCGCCGCAGTTCGCAAACGTTCCATCAGCACCAGATCTTGGTGCTTTACCGCCTTATGACCCTCGCCGTTAAGCGCCCGTAGGTTGTTGAATGAGGCTCCATCCGAGCAAGCGGCCTTCATTGGTGTCGGCCAAGAGGTTGAGCTGGTTGCTCCACCCATCGTTGCCATCCCAAGACCTTGCCATGTCAACAGAAACAGCGCCATCAGCGTCGCTCGCTAAACTCGAGAGAATCGAATTCAATTCACCGCCGGGAACGACAACCAGGTAACCAGTTTGAACATCTTGTTGATACGCACCTTCTGCGGTAAAGAAGAGATCGTTCCCACTAAGTTGGCCATACAGCGTTGTGTCAGCGAGTCGCTGTTCCATCTGTGAGAGGTTGAGCGTTGAAGGAATGGCCTCGCGATTGAAGGCTACGCTGTCATCGTACACGCCCTTCTGATGGAATTCGCAGGCAGCGTCGCTTGGGGTGCCTGTAAGGTTGAAGTTCACCCATCCAGCGCTCTCGTCCGCTGCAACCCATGACATGTTCCACTCGCTTCCTTGTCCAAGCGCTTTGGTGGTTGCCCGCCAGATGTAGCCGTTGTCATCGAGAGCGTTGGTGGCTCCACTCGCTTCACCTTGGAAGTAATCGAAGCACTGGATGGCTTGCTCAAACGTGTGTGTGCGCATTTCACTGTCATCAGGCATGTGGAGGTCGTTTGCCCCCCATGATGTGAGTTCATCATCATCGACCTGCAGCTGGTTTGCTTGTGGCCTTGACGAGTATGAACGTGCCAAGTCGAGTTGCTTTTGCCCGCGTTCAATCGATGTTCGCTCGAAGATGTGATGCAATTCAAGTTCACCTTCTGGTAACACCAAATCATTGAGCAGTTGAGTGGTTGCCGAGCAATCCTGTTGACTTGTTTGTGAGCTGGATATCACGACATCCACTTTTTGCTTTGCTGCCCACGGGTTGCCTTCTTCAATCCACAACTCCATGGTTGCTGAGCCCAAGCAGTAGGTTCGAATGTCTTGGTGGGTTGCGATGACTTTCCATGCCGGGTTGCCTGAAAATTCGTCGATACCGATGACGCGCCATTCCCAACCATTGTTGCTGCCCGTTGCCCCGGTGTCGATGAGATCATTGCCGAGCAAATCGCCAACTTCGATTGGCTGGAGCATCATTGCGAGCCCAGGGGCCAAGGTATCCAAGCCGCCAAGCAGACCGCCAACCCCGTAACTCACCGTTGTGCCACGGTAGCGTCCAATTGGGTCGGGCAAATCAACTTCCCAATCCGCTTGTGTGGACAGGGTTGTTTGTTCTCGAAGTTCTGTGTCCTGTTTTGTTTCAATCTGTGCACTTCCCTCGGCACGAATGAACGTCGATGAACATCCGTTGAAGATGGGGTCA
>ERZ1047821.2479-NODE-2479-length-11135-cov-4.440433_pt1 | contig 11135 bp, 7 predicted proteins | sample MGYA00383096_ERZ1047821 | MGnify/ENA primary metagenome ERZ1047821 (study PRJEB29581, sample SAMEA5548366) | metagenome | biome: marine; feature: coastal; material: water | depth 25 m | study: Short-term variability in the microbial, nano- and picoplankton... | reverse complement strand
GCGCCTTTAGGCCATGATCCGGCGCTGGTCGGTCCGTGGTTTCAGGGTGCTTGTTGACGGAAATATCCGCTATATATGTCAGCACTTTTGTGCCCCGGTCGCGGCGCTTTTTAAAATTGAACAGATCGCTGGTGTCGTCGATGAACTTGGTGGTGTATTGATTGTTTAGAAACGTTGGATGTTTCAGCAGGTTTTCGACAAAAGCAATATTAGTACTGACCCCGCGGATGCGAAACTCGCGCAATGCGCGGTCCATACGGGCGATGGCTTTTTCTGGGGTGGGGGCCCAAGCGGTGACTTTCACCAAAAGCGAGTCGTAATAGCGCGTGATCACACCGCCAGAATAGGCTGTGCCGCCATCAAGCCGAATGCCCATGCCGGTGGCGCTGCGATAGGCGGTGATGCGGCCGTAATCCGGAATGAAGTTATTTTGCGGGTCTTCGGTGGTAATGCGGGTTTGCAAGGCATGCCCGTTTAATTTGATATCATTTTGGCTTGCTTTGCCGGTCGCCTCGGCCAAAGGCTTGCCTTCTGCGATCAAAATTTGCGACTGAACAATATCAATGCCAGTGACTTCTTCTGTGACCGTATGCTCAACCTGTACCCTTGGGTTCACTTCAATGAAGTAAAACTTCTCACTGTCCAAATCCATTAAGAATTCAACAGTGCCAGCACATTCATAATTCACATGCGCACAGATTTTGCGCCCCAGCTCACAAATCTCTGTGCGTTGCGCCTCGCTGAGATAGGGGGCCGGTGCGCGCTCGACAACTTTCTGGTTGCGCCGCTGAACCGAACAATCACGTTCCCACAAATGATAAATATCGCCGTGTTTATCGCCAAGGATTTGAACCTCGACATGGCGGGCGCGGGTGATCATTTTCTCAAGATAGCCTTCACCGTTGCCAAAGGCGGCTTCCGCTTCGCGGCGTCCTTCCAGTACTTTTTCTTCTAGCTCGTCAGGTCCAAAGATGGGCCGCATCCCGCGGCCGCCCCCGCCCCAAGAAGCTTTTAGCATCAAAGGATATCCGGTTTCTGCAGCCTCTTTACGGATCGCAGCCATGTCATCGCCAAGCACATTAGTGGCCGGAATGACAGGAACCCCGGCCGCAATGGCAACCTGACGGGCAGATGCCTTGTCGCCAAGTGCGCGCATGGTTTCGGCTTTGGGGCCAATAAAGGTGATGTTATGGGCTGCGCAGGCCTCGACAAAATCAGGGTTTTCGGACAGCAGACCGTAGCCCGGGTGGATCGCATCAGCGCCGCATTCCCGCGCTACGCGGATAATTTCATCAATCGATAGATAGGCGGCCACCGGGCCCATGCCTCTGCCAATGCGGTAGGCTTCATCGGCTTTGAACCGGTGCAGGCTGAGCTTGTCTTCTTCAGCGAAGACCGCGACGGTTTTCTTTCCCATCTCATTTGCGGCTCGCATGACGCGAATGGCAATTTCTCCACGGTTGGCAATCAGAATTTTCTGAAATTCGGGCATCCGATAGTCCTTTTTAGCTTGGTTTTGCTGCACTGGGTTAGAGGCCCTAGCGTGGCCGGGATGCTGCAATGCAGAAATTAAGGTGTCAATGTGAATTATACCAAAAATATTACTGAAAATGTTAAAAAATTGAACATTTAGAACAGTTATGGAATCAATGTGCGGAACAGCGGCGATTTAAGCAATTTTTGAACACAGGCATCTGGCGCATTCGTTGAGATCAACCAAACCAAGTTGACCCATATTTGCAATCAGGTCTTTTTTAAGAATACTGGTCAGGTGGGCGGGGCCTTGGCGGCCCAACGCGCCAAGCGCAAAATGCCATGCAGACCCAAGCATGACAAAATCTGCCCCTAAAGCAAGCGCCCGCAATATGTCCATTCCGCGCTCGACACCACTGTCGAAAATGATCGGCAATTTACTTGCACGGCGAATGGACGGAAGCACTTCCAAACTGGTCAAGGTGCCATCAAATTGGCGGCCCGCGTGGTTTGATACCCAAAGGGCATCAACGCCGATGGCCTCAAGCCGCTCTACATCTTTGTGGTTCATAATCCCTTTAAGCACCAATGGTCCCTGCCAATGATCACGAAGCCAGTTCACATACTCCATATCCGGAGAGGTGCGCAGCTGATAGCCAATGTGTTCGGTGATCGGCAACCCGCGACTTGCATCGCCATATTGGCTGACAAAAGGCATCTCTGGTCGTCCATGAAAGGCGGTTGCAATGGCCCAAGCAGGGCGGCGGGCAATTTGCGCCAGTAATCTCGCTGTCAAAACCGGCGGATGTGTGATGCCGCCTCTGGCTTGACGTTCGCGGCGGCTGGCCTCTGGCAAGTCGACGGTCAAAACCAAAGTTTCAAAACCGGCCTCTTTCACGCGGCGCAGCATGTCGCGGCGAATGTCCGGATCGCGCGGCGGATAAAGTTGAAACCACCCATTGCCCTTGGTGTGTGGTCCAACTTGCTCAGGTGTCTGGCAGGCCACGGTAGATAGGCAATAGGGTATGTTGGCATCACCGGCATTTTTTGCCAATAAACTCTCTGCGTCTGGCCAAACCAGTCCGGACATTCCAACAGGGGCCACCCCAAAAGGCAGATCATAAGTCTTGCCCAGCAGTGTTTTGCGCGTGTCCGGTTCAATCGGGCCATGCAGGATTGAAGGCATCATTTTGATGTCTTCAAAGATTGTCCTATTGCGTTTGTGTGTCACCTCAGCGCCGGTTCCACTGTCCAGATATTCCCAAACAAAATGCGGAATGCGCCGCCGCGCCTTGGGTTTTAAAAATTCAACAGCCGGATATTTGTATTCGAGAGTCATGTGAGCATTTGCCCCAGTTTATTGATATTTGTCCAGAACTTAACACACTTAGCAGGGCATGCGCTTTTATCTGTCCATCAGCTTTAAATCATCACCAGCGACGGCTGAATTCACCGCAATCGTCTTTTTTTAGTGATGCAACAGGGCAAAAAAAAATTAGAACATATACTGAACATCTCTTTTCATTCATTATTCTCCGCGCTAGTTTGCCACCATGAGCAGTTTTGATGAAATGGACGCATTTGAAGGCGCATCCCTGTCGGCGCGCGCGATGGCTGCGCGCCCGCAACCCTATCTGGATCAGCTAAATCCAGCCCAGCGTGAAGCGGTCGAAACCTTAGAGGGTCCCGTTCTAATGTTGGCCGGAGCGGGAACTGGAAAAACCAAGGCACTGACCTGCCGCGTTGTCCACCTGCTTAACACCGGCAAGGCGCGGCCCAATGAAATCCTATCCGTGACCTTTACCAACAAAGCCGCGCGCGAGATGAAAACGCGGGTTGGGGATTTACTGGGGCAGGCGGTCGAGGGATTGCCTTGGATGGGAACCTTTCATTCGATTTGTGTCAAACTGTTGCGCCGCCATGCAGAACTGGTTGGTCTGAAGAGCAATTTCACAATTTTAGACACAGATGATCAATTGCGGCTATTAAAACAGCTGGTTTCTGCGGCAAACATTGATGAAAAACGCTGGCCAGCGCGGCAGCTTGCCGGAATTATTGACAATTGGAAAAACCGCGCTTGGATGCCGGAAAAAGTGCCAAGCGCAGAAGCCGGTGCTTACAACAATCGCGGCACTGAAATTTATGCACAGTATCAAAACCGCCTTCGGGACTTGAATGCTGTAGATTTCGGCGATCTGCTTTTGTTGATGGTCACGATTTTTCAAAACCACCCGGATGTACTTGAGCAATATCAGCGCTGGTTCAAATATATTCTGGTGGACGAATACCAAGACACCAATGTGGCGCAGTACATGTGGCTAAGACTGCTTGCTGGCGGGCATAAAAATATCTGCTGCGTTGGGGATGATGACCAGTCCATCTATGGCTGGCGCGGCGCAGAGGTTGGTAATATTCTACGCTTTGAAAAGGACTTTCCAGGCGCAAAAGTTGTTCGGCTAGAGCAAAACTATCGCTCGACACCGCATATCCTTGCCGCTGCGAGCGGGGTTATAGCCGGCAATCAAGGCCGGCTTGGCAAAGAGCTTTGGACAGATTTGCCAGATGGCGAAAAGGTACGTCTGATCGGGCATTGGGATGGCGAAGAAGAAGCCCGCTGGATCGGCGAAGAGGTTGAAGCAACCCAGCGAGGCACCCGCGGTTTAAAGGGTTTCGGGCTTGATGATATGGCTATTTTGGTGCGTGCAAGCCATCAGATGCGCGCTTTTGAAGACCGCTTTTTGACGATCGGCCTGCCGTATCGGGTGATCGGCGGACCGCGGTTTTACGAACGCATGGAAATTCGGGATGCAATGGCTTATTTTCGGGTTGTCACCAGCCCGGAAGATGATCTTGCTTTCGAGCGCATCGTCAATACCCCCAAACGGGGTTTGGGGGATAAAGCTCAGCAAAAAATGCAAATTATGGCCCGCAGCCATGGTGTGCCGTTGATTGAAGGGGCGCGGTTGCTGCTGGAAAACCAGCAAATCAGCGGTAAAGGCGCAAAGGAGCTTTCGCAGCTTTTGGACGCTATAGCGCGTTGGGGGCGGCTGACTGGTGATGCAGCTATGAGCCATGTTGAGCTGGCTGAAATTATTCTTGATGAGTCTGGCTACACCGAGATGTGGCAAGCCAATAAAACCCCCGAAGCACCTGGCCGCCTTGAAAACCTAAAAGAACTGGTCAAAGCGCTTGAGGAATTTGAAAATATACAGGGTTTTTTAGAGCACGTGAGCCTTGTGATGGACAATGACAGCGAAGAGGGCGGCGAAAAAGTGTCAATTATGACATTGCATGCGGCAAAAGGGCTTGAATTTCCCGTGGTGTTTTTGCCGGGCTGGGAAGATGGGCTTTTCCCGTCGCAGCGCAGTATGGATGAAAGCGGCCTTAAAGGTCTCGAAGAAGAGCGCCGGCTTGCCTATGTTGGCATCACCCGCGCCGAGCAAATCTGCACCATATCCTTTGCAGGCAACCGGCGGGTCTTTGGCCAGTGGCAATCATCAATGCCTTCGCGGTTTATTGATGAATTGCCTGAGCAACATATAGAAGTTCTGACCCCTCCGGGGCTATATGGCGGCGGATATGGGGCAGCTGGAGTGCAGTCTGGGATAGACAAAACCGCTGCTGAGACCAGTGGATACAATTCGCCCGGATGGAAACGGCTGCAGGCCAGTTCGTCACAGCGGCCCATGGGTCAACCCAAAGAACAAAATCAGATCACCATAAACGCAACCGCAATTTCGGTGCACACAGAGGGTGAGCGCGTGTTTCATCAGAAATTTGGCTATGGAACAGTGATCGGTATTGAGGGCGATAAGCTTGAGATTAGCTTTGAAAAAGCAGGGGTGAAAAAAGTTGTGTCTCGGTTTGTAACAGGCGCCGACGACATCCCCTTTTAAAGCTTTTTTAGGCCTTATAATAAATTAGCAGCGGGAAGGGGGAGGATCCTTCACCGCTGCTATTTTCGTCCGGCCCCGGGAGGAGGAAAGGGCCTTTCGAATCTTGGTTAAACTTTCTGTGCCGCTTCCAGGGCAACCGAGCGGATCATTGAGCGGTTCAGGCCCAGATCTGCAAGCTCATGGTTGCTCAGGCGGGACAATTCGTTAAAGGTTGAGCGGTAGGCCCGACGGCGATCCATATAGTCTGATGCAGCCGACAAAAGTGCTGCAGATCTTGCCATGAGACCTGAAGACAGGGCGTTTGAATGTGATGCATAAGCCATTTTAATTTCCTTTTCTAAGAGATCATAGGTTGCTGTCTCTGATGACACCTATCTAATATCTTTCTGCGCACGCACAATGGCTATGATTGCAATGCCGCTATGCAGCAATTGCATGGGGGCATGAATGGGTTAGGGGATTGGTTTTTTGATATAATTTTGAACTTTGGGCCCCTATCTACGAGCAGTACAAAGTTACTTACAACAATAACCAAGGCGATCTAAGCGCAGTCTTTAAATTGTGGTTTTTCAACCTAAGTAAATACTGTCGTTTTGGGGGATGGCCTGTTGCGCTAAATTCCAAAGCAGGTGCGATGTTAAGAAGCACGATCAAGTTTTAAGTTGCAATTACAGGGCAAATCTCGCATTTCAAGGCCTGTATCATGGGCAAGGAAATACCAATGCGCGATGAAATTCTAAATGCACTTAATCGGTTTACTCTTCCCGATGGTGGCACGCTTGTTTCACGCGATATGATACGCGCATTACAGATCGAAAACGGCCATGTGCAGTTTGTTATTGAAGTGCCCGACGGCGATCTTGCCAAAGTGATAGATCCGCTGCAGCCCCAAATCGAAAGCCAGCTGCGTAATTTGGCTGGTGTCGAAAAAGTATCGATTGTACTGACAGCGCATAAATCTGCCCAGCCCGCGACAGCGCCGCCCTCATTGAAAGTGGGGGGGCATCCTAAGCCGCAGTCAGGGCCGATGAAGCCCCAAGGGGTCGATAGGATCATTGCGATTGCCTCTGGCAAAGGCGGGGTTGGAAAATCAACGGTTTCATCGAATTTGGCAGTAGCCCTTGCAGCGCAAGGTCGCCGCGTTGGTCTTTTGGATGCAGATATTTATGGCCCTTCGCAACCGCGTATGATGGGTATCAACAAACGACCGGCAAGCCCTGATGGCAAAACCATCATACCACTGCATGCCCATGGCGTTACGTTGATGTCGATTGGATTTATGCTCGAAGAAAACAAGGCGGTGGTCTGGCGCGGTCCAATGCTTATGGGGGCATTGCAGCAGATGATATCGCAGGTTGCCTGGGGCGAGCTTGATATTTTACTGGTGGATCTTCCACCGGGTACCGGCGACGTGCAACTTACCCTGTGCCAAAAAACCCAGCTTACGGGCGCAATTGTAGTCTCTACGCCTCAGGATGTTGCTTTGCTGGATGCCCGCAAAGCGATGGATATGTTCAATACCTTAAAAACACCAATTTTAGGTCTGGTGGAAAATATGTCCGTCTTTCACTGCCCGCATTGCGGTGAAACCAGCAATATATTCGGTCACGGCGGCGTTGCGGATGAGGCGAAAGAACGGGGCCTGCCGTTTCTTGGGGCTTTGCCGCTAGACCTTGCCACGCGGCTTGCCAGCGATGATGGTCGTCCTGTGGCTCTTAGTGAAGGGGCAGTTGCCGAAGCTTATGCGCAGCTTGCAAAAGGCCTGATACACGGCGGCATGGCATAATTAAAACAATCCTATAAGAAAATGCTGCCGAGTATTTGCCTGCTAGGTTCGGGCGGCCATCTGGATCAGATGCAATTTGGGAAACTATGGGCAAAATTAAAAAAAGATCGATTCGTTTGCCGTTATCGCCGGAATTTTTATAATTTATTGTTGAAATTTCAGTAAATCTAGAGAGTCTTAGAAAAATTGGGTTTAATTTTGGGAAAAAGGATTTCCCTCATAAAATCTACATATCGGTAAAAAAGTAAATATATGTCTATATATAGTATTATATTTGCACTCAAGGATATATTTAGATCGCTTGTTTATGTATTTTCCCAAAATATACCATAAAATCCCAAATATTTCTTGCAAAAGCTCTTATCCCGTGTCATCAATACCCTTGATGAAGTCGGGAATTGACAATGGACATTAAGATCCAAAATCCCAGAGCAGGTTTCATACAGGCCCCGCTTTCATCAAACAAAATGATCCGGCGCGCGAGCGAAAATGTACCCCCCCCAGGTGCGCGTGCAGTCGGACATCCCCGCAAAGCGGGACGATGACGGCGGATTGGGCAGTGGCAGCAGCTCAGTCCGTCTTTTCGTTTCAGGGGAGCGAATTGGGACTACACAAGGGCGAGCATAGATATGGCGCGCAGGTTTAGAGGTGAAGGTCTGCAGAAGGTGGACGCAAAGGGACGGGTGTCTATTCCGGCCCTTTTTCGCCGTGTCATTGAGGCCTGTGATCCCAACTGGTGCGATGGTCTGCCGCCGGAACTGGTCATTGTTTATGGCGACAGCCGGCGCAATTTTCTTGAGTGTTATACAATCGAGGCGATCCAAGAAGTAGACCGTAAAATTGATCAGCTTGCGCGTGGGTCACTGGGGCGAAAAACACTTGAACGCCTCTTTCATGGGCAGAGTTTCCCAACTTCGATTGACGATACCGGCCGGCTTGTTTTGCCTGCCCGGTTGCGGCAAAAAATTGATATTGAAAAAGAAGCTTATTTCATCGCGGCAGGCGATACATTCCAAATTTGGAATCCAGCAACCTATGAAGCTGACCAAACAAAAATCGAGCAATGGCTTCATGAGCAGCACGAAGATTTTGATCCATTAAGCTTTCTTGATGAGGATGGAGGAGCTTGAGTATGACGCCGGCGGCTCTTTCCTCCAAGGCTGATCCTCATATCCCCGTTTTATTGCGCCCGATTTTAGAGGCTGCAGCCCCGCTCTCAGGGGATTGGCTGGATGGAACATTTGGAGCAGGCGGCTATAGCAAAGGATTACTTGATGCTGGCGCAAACACAGTCATAGGTTTGGATCGTGATCCGGCGGCTCACACAATGGCTGCTGAGTGGGTGGCAGATTATGGCGGCCGGCTTCGCTTAGTCGAGGATGTTTTTTCCAACTTGGATCACCATGGCCAAAATTTGGATGGTGTTGTGCTTGATCTGGGGGTTTCCTCTATGCAGTTGGATCAACCCGATCGCGGTTTTTCATTTTTGCGCGATGGCCCACTTGATATGCGAATGAGCCAGCATGGCCCATCCGCAGCAGAGCTTGTTAATGAAATGGATGAAGGTGATTTGGCTGATCTTCTGTTCCGCTTTGGAGAAGAGCGCGCCAGCCGCCGTATCGCCCGTGCAATAGTCGCGCGGCGCAATACCGAGCAATTTGATAGCACGCTTGATCTGGCCTCAGTGATTGAAAGCTGTTTGCCCCGCGCCAAACCAAATCAGTCCCATCCAGCCACGCGCAGTTTTCAGGCGTTACGGATAGCAGTGAACAATGAATATGGTGAACTGTTCGAGGGATTGATTGCTGCAGAGCGCGCCCTTAAAAAGGATGGTTTGCTGGTTGTGGTTACTTTTCATTCCGTAGAAGACCGAATGGTTAAGCGCTTCTTGCAAACCCGTGCAGGGCGCAAAGGTCGCTCAAATCGCTTTGCCCCCGATACCAAGATTGAAGAGCCGCAATTCGATCTGATCAGCCGTAAAGCAATCATCGCTGATGCAGGCGAACTTGCCGAAAACCCGCGCGCCAGATCTGCCAAGTTGCGGATCGCCAAGCGCACATCAGCAGTCCCCGGGGGCCGCCTTGAGGCGCGCGAGCTTGGAATGCCGGTACTGAAAGGATCACGATAATGCGCGGCTTTCTTTATGCATTAACAGTCTCTTTGGTAATGGGATTGGCCTATTGGGCCTATCAAGAAAACATCAAAACACAGGCGGTTCTGTCACATGTTGAAGCGTTACAAGATGATATTGGACATGCGCGGGCCCGGCTTAAAATACTGCGCGCGGAATGGGCCTACCAAAACCGCCCTGAACGGCTGCAAGATCTTGCAGACTTAAATTACGACGGCTTAAAGCTATTGCCACTGAGTGCAGATCATTTCGGACGCGTCGATCAAGTGGGATTTCCTGAACTTCCCTTGCTTGATCAAGAGGATTTAAGACCGCTGGATGTGGCAAGCCGGAGGATTGGTCAATGAGCGATATGCCCTTGCGCGCGCCTTTACGGCCGCTCAGCCAAATATTGCCAGCACGTGATCGCGGCGAAAACCCTGATATCATCGAACGAAAAAATATAGAACTTCGCCATGAAACCCAACGTGACCCTGCGCGTGCGCGCGCCCAAGGCAGGTTATTGGTTTTGGGGATTATGTTTATCTGTATTTTTGCGGTGATCACTGTTCGCATCGGGTTGCTGTCTGCCTCTGAGCCGATCGAGCCAAGATCACAAAAGGCGGGCGCTTCCATTATTGCCCAGCGTGCCGATATTGTTGATCGTCGCGGCCGTATTCTGGCCACCAATATGGAAACCCACTCGCTTTATGTTGAAACAGCACATTTGGTTGATGCGCAGGGAACCGCCCGGGCTTTGGCTCAGGTTTTTCCTGATCTGGATGCCGATCGCCTGTTCAAAGCGTTTACCGGCCAGCGCAAGTTTTTATGGATCAAGAAAAAGCTCAGCCCAGAGCAAATGCAGGCCGCGCATGACATCGGGGATCCGGGATTGCGCTTTGGTCCGCGCGAAATGCGGCTATATCCCAATGGAAATCTGGCGGCACATGTTTTGGGCGGCGCAAGCTTTGGCCGTGAGGGCGTTCATGCGGCTGAAGTTGTTGGGGTTGCTGGCGTAGAGAAAAGCTTTGATGAACGGCTGCGCGATCCAGCCCAATCCGGCGCACCTTTGCAGCTTTCAATAGATTTATCGGTGCAGGCTGCCGTTGAGCAAGTGCTCTATGGCGGCATGCAGCTTTTGAATGCCAAAGGCGCTGCAGCCATTTTGATGGATGTGCATACTGGCGAAGTACTATCACTAGCATCGCTGCCTAATTTTGACCCGAATAATCGGCCAAGTTTGCCCGCAAAACTAAAAGCGGCCGATAGCCCTCTGTTCAACCGGGCCCTGCAAGGGGTCTATGAGTTGGGTTCGACATTCAAAATATTTGCGGTGTCCCAAGCGCTGCAAATGGGGATGGTCACACCCGAAACCATCATTGATATTCGCGGACCAATTCGGTGGGGTAAATTCCGGATCAAGGATTATCATAATTATGGGGCCAAATTACCAGTCTTTGAAGTGATAACCAAATCAAGCAATATTGGCGCCGCAAGAATTGCGCAAATGATAGGCGCCGAAGAGCAGAAGAGGTTTTTAACTTCGCTCGGGTTTCTGGCTCCGATCCCGATTGAAATGCCCGAAGCAAAGGGCGGACGGCCTCTTGTACCCAGCAAATGGACCGAGCTGTCGACAATGACAATATCTTATGGTCATGGGCTGTCTGCAACGCCGCTGCATTTGGCTGTGGGATATGCAGCCATTGCCAATGGAGGCTATAAAGTCACGCCGACTTTGGTGCCCAATCCAACAGTTGCTAAAGGCGAGCGTGTGTTGTCGGAAACTGTTTCTAAACAGTCAGTTGATATGCTGCGCAGTGTAGTCACCGACGGCACCGCCTCATGTGGAGAGGTGGTAGGCTATGCGGTT
>ERZ1047821.2476-NODE-2476-length-11142-cov-6.856048_pt1 | contig 11142 bp, 9 predicted proteins | sample MGYA00383096_ERZ1047821 | MGnify/ENA primary metagenome ERZ1047821 (study PRJEB29581, sample SAMEA5548366) | metagenome | biome: marine; feature: coastal; material: water | depth 25 m | study: Short-term variability in the microbial, nano- and picoplankton... | reverse complement strand
TCGGTGAAAAAGCCGTTGTCTTTGCGCCAGTCCGCCAGCGTGGTCATTTCATCCCATGCGGTCTGCAGTCCGTTTTCCTCTAATGCGGAAACCGTCATTGCCTTGGGATACCCATCTGGGTCCTGAGGACGCTTACGAAGCAATCGCAGCGCACCAGAATAGTCGGCGCAGGTGCGTGTGGCGGCGGGTTTCAGATCACCATCGGCCTTGTTGACTAAGATGATATCAGCCATTTCCATGATGCCACGCTTCACGCCTTGCAGCTCATCGCCTCCCGCAGGGGCCATTAGGAGAATGAAAAGATCCGACATCTCAGCGACTACGGTTTCGGATTGGCCAACGCCCACTGTTTCGATCAGGACGACGTCAAAGCCAGCGGCCTCGCACAGCTCAATCGCCTCACGCGATCTGCGCGCAACGCCACCAAGGTGGGATCGGCTCGGGCTGGGGCGGATAAAGGCGTTCTTATCCCGCGAAAGACGATCCATCCGCGTTTTATCGCCGAGGATCGAGCCCCCAGATCGCGACGAGCTTGGATCGACAGCCAGCACAGCCACCCGCAATCCAAGACTGGTCAGCATCATGCCGAAGCTTTCAATGAAAGTTGATTTACCAACACCCGGTGTGCCCGACAGCCCGATGCGAATGGCTTGGCCAGATCTACTGCGCAAACCGTCGAGCAACTCAGTCGCCTGCGCACGGTGATCCTCGCGGCTGGATTCAACCAGCGTGATCGCGCGGCTCAACGCTCGGCGATCTCGGTCGAGGATTTTTTGTGCGAGGTCGGAAATGTTCATGCAGGCGGCCTTTCGTTAGGGGTCGTTTTGCATGGTTTGGGGGGTAATTGGCAAGAGGTATGGGTAAAGGTGCGCCATGAATGCGCACCCTACTGGACCCGCCAGCTTCTTTGCCCGATAAACCATTCTAATGATACCAACCCTGCCCATCCACGAAGCCCTGCCTGAGCTAATCGGGGCCCTTCGACAGAAAGGGTGCGCAGTACTGCAGGCCCCACCCGGTGCGGGTAAAACCACTGTCGTGCCTTTGGCGATGCTTGAGGCTGGGTTGGTGGACGGTAAAATACTGATGCTAGAGCCCCGACGTCTAGCTGCCCGCGCAGCAGCCGAGCGGATGGCGGACACGTTGGGCGAGCCTATCGGGCAGACGGTGGGTTATCGCATTCGCGGTGAAAGCAAGACATCCAAGACCACACGGATTGAAGTTGTCACCGAAGGAATACTGACCCGTATGATCCAATCTGATCCCGAGCTGTCGGGCATTGGGGCGGTCATTTTTGATGAGTTTCACGAACGCTCTTTAAATGCTGACCTTGGGTTGGCGTTGTGCCTTGAGATCGGCGAAGCGTTGCGTGACGATCTGATGTTGCTTGTGATGTCGGCGACGTTAGATGCCGCGCCGGTCGCTAAGTTGATGTATAACGCGCCTGTTATCACCTCTGAGGGGCGCGCCTTTCCGGTTGAGGTGCATTGGAACGCAAAGCCCCTGCCCCCAAAGGCGCGGATAGACGAACATACAGCGATTTTGGTGCTTGAGGTGCTCAAGAAGACCGAGGGCGGGGTTTTGGTGTTTCTGCCGGGCGAAGGCGAAATTCGACGAACTGAGCAGCGGCTAAGGGACAAGGTTCCAAGCGACGTGCATTTGCACACCCTCTTTGGCGCGATGGACTTCAAGGCACAAAGGGCGGCGATCAAACCCGCGCAAACAGGTCGCAAGATCGTGTTGGCAACATCGATTGCTGAAACTTCTTTGACTATCCAAGACGTGCGGGTTGTCGTCGACGCGGGTCAGTCGCGCCGATCCCGTTTTGACCCCGGATCAGGCATGTCGCGCCTAGTCACCGAGAAAGTCACCCGCGCAGAGGCAACTCAACGGACAGGTCGCGCTGGTCGCGTATCGGACGGATGGTGCTATCGCTTGTGGACCAAGGGCGAAGAAGGCGCGCTGGCGGCCTTTCCCCCGTCAGAGATTGAGGCCGCGGACTTAACGGGTTTTGCGCTTGAGTTGGCGTTGTGGGGGGCAAAGCCTAAAGACCTAAAGCTTTTAACCGCCCCGAACCACGGCAGTTTGACCGAGGCCAATAACTTGCTTTGCATGCTTGGCGCGCTTGACGCCGATGGGCACATCACTGCGCATGGCAAGAAACTATCGCGATTGCCGCTTCATCCTCGATTGGCACACATGTTAGCAGTCGCAGGCAAGCAGGCCGCGTCTTTGGCGGCGCTGCTCGCAGATCGCGATCCACTGTCGCGCAATGCACCTGTTGATCTTTCGCTTAGGCTTGAGGCTTTGGAGAACACGCGCCAGTTCACATCGACTCGCTCAATTCAGGTCAATCATGGCGCGCTGCAGCGGATTAAGTCCGAAGCGAAAAGACTGTCTTCGTTGTCGAAAATACAGGCAGAGTTAAGCGCCGCGGAAATGGCTGCTCTTGCTTATCCCGACCGCATTGGTCTTCGTCGCAAGGGGGATATTCCGCGTTACATCCTATCAGGCGGAAAAGGCGCAATTCTCGACGAAGCTGATCCTTTGGCCGGTCAGCGTTTGATCGTGGCCACCGACCTTGATGGCAACCCCCGCGAGGCGAAAATCCGGCAAGCCATTGCGATCAGCGAGGCCGAGGTTCGCGGCTTATTCGAGGACCAGATCAAATGGCAGTCCTCTGTTACGTGGTCCAAGCGCGAGCGGCGTGTTATCGCCCGCAGGCAAGAGGTTCTGGGTGCCCTGACAATAGACGAGCGCGTTTGGAAAGACGCCCCGCCTGAGGATATTGCCCGCGCAATGCTGGACGGAGTGCGAGAGCTTGGCCTGAACCTGTCAGGGGCTGCGCGGCGTTTTGTTGCACGCGTTAAGTTGGTCGCCGATAGTACAGACCTACCAGACCTGTCTAACGATGCCTTAATGGCGGGCTTAGAGGACTGGCTGCTACCGTATTTGACGCGGGTTTCGACGGTTGATCATTGGAAAAAATTTGACCTTCTCGGCCCGTTGCGGGCGATGTTGGACTGGAACCAGATGCAAGCGTTGGACACTGCCGCGCCTGCGCATTTCACAACCCCTTTAGGGCGGCAAATTCCGATCGATTATTCTGGCGACATTCCAGAGATTAGTTTGCGCCTACAAGAGATGTTCGGCCAAACCACACACCCGATGGTCGGGCGAACCCCGCTTCGGGTTACGCTGTTGTCACCTGCGCGTCGCCCAGTGCAAACAACCATGGATATTCCGGGATTTTGGGCGACGTCTTACGCAGACGTACGCAAGGATATGCGCGGCAGCTATCCCAAACATCCTTGGCCCGAAGATCCCACAAAGGCAGACCCGACCCTGCGGGCCAAGCCACGCAAATAGGCCTCGAATTTGCATCTTTCAAAAAAAACACATAAAAACAAAAGAAAAACAATGAGTAGTAACAAGTTGTCGAGGCTGAGGCAGGGGTTTTTTAAGTCCCGAAAAGTTGGTTCATCCAGTGGAGCGCCTGCGCAACAGGTCGCTGCAATCTGCACGCGAACCAAAAACGAGAAGCGCCAAGTTCTATTGGTCACTAGCCGCCGGACAGGCCGTTGGGTCATCCCTAAAGGCTGGCCAATGTTCGGACTGTCAGATGGTGAAGCCGCTGCCCAAGAAGCTTGGGAAGAGGCAGGAATTGCAGATGCGAAGATCAGCAATAAACCCATTGGCAAATATTCATACGAAAAGGTGCTGAGTGCCGGCGGTTCTATCCCCGTTAGGGTCAATGTCTATCGATTGAAAGTTCTCGAAACGGTGAAGAAATTCCCCGAAAGCAAACAACGAACTAGAAAGTGGGTCAGCCCTAGAGATGCCTCGGAAATGGTTCGTGAGCCCGAGCTTAAGAAAATTTTAGTGGCAATGCACAAATAGGTGGTCTCACTTACCAGCTTGCGCTGCGACGCAGCAATTTTTTCTGTTAAACGTCCAAAAATCAATTGAGTGAATCGGCCTAGTCAGATAGCCAACGCGCATAAGGTAGTTGAATGACATCCTAAGGGGTAAGCATGTCAAATTCTGATGATCCTAAACACTGGAACACGCTTGATCGTGATCTGGGGCGTTTCTCTCGTATCGAACAAGCAACGACGTATGTCTCGCGTCCACTGGTGGCACCTGGCATTGCCCTTGCTTTCATAGCTTTTGCGGCCCTTGGTGCCGCGTTATTCTTGGGCCAAGGCTCAAACACTATAATCGTTGTCGTCGCTGCCGGATTTGGCGCGTATATGGCCATCAACATCGGCGCAAACGATGTGGCCAACAACATGGGTCCTGCCGTAGGTGCAAACGCGCTAACGATGGGCGGTGCGATTGCGATAGCTGCAATCTTTGAAAGCGCTGGCGCATTGCTGGCAGGCGGAGACGTTGTTTCGACCATTTCCAAAGGGATCATTGATCCCGCTGGGATCGCCGAAACCCGTGTTTTCGTCTGGGCGATGATGGCCGCGCTGATAAGTTCAGCACTATGGGTGAACTTGGCCACATGGGTCGGCGCACCTGTTTCCACCACGCATTCCGTCGTCGGAGGCGTCATGGGCGCTGGCATTGCCGCGGCAGGATTTGCCGCCGTGAATTGGCCGACAATGGGCAAAATCGCGGCCAGCTGGGTGATTTCACCGGTATTGGGCGGCGTTTTCGCAGCCCTGTTCCTAGCGTTCATCAAGTGGCGCATCATCTATCAAGAAGATAAAATTGCAGCCGCTCGTAAATGGGTTCCGGTTTTGATCGGGATTATGGCGACGGCATTTGCTGCATATCTTGCGCTGAAAGGCCTGAAGCGGATCGTGAAAATCGACATGCAGACCGCGCTGTTGATTGGACTAGCCGTTGGCGCCGTTGCCTATTTGATTTCCAGACCACTGGTTCGGCGCCAGTCCGAGGGTCTTGAGAACCGCAACAAATCGTTGAAGGTCCTGTTTGGCATCCCTCTGGTGTTCTCGGCAGCGCTGCTGTCGTTTGCACATGGCGCCAACGACGTGGCAAACGCGGTTGGCCCCTTGGCTGCTATCGTTCATGCCTCGGAGTTCGGAGACTTTGCATCCAAGGTATCAATCCCGATGTGGGTCATGGTTATTGGTGCGTTTGGTATCTCGTTTGGACTTGTGTTGTTTGGCCCCAAACTGATCCGCATGGTCGGCAGTCAAATCACCAAACTGAACCCAATGCGCGCTTACTGTGTGGCGCTGTCTGCTGCGATCACCGTGATCGTCGCGTCTTGGCTAGGCCTGCCTGTCAGTTCGACCCATATCGCTGTTGGTGGTGTGTTTGGCGTAGGCTTCTTCCGCGAGTGGTATCATGGACGTCGCGTGCGGAAATTCGCGCTGGCCAAGCGGGATGACTCGGCCATTCCAGTGGCAGAACGCCGCCGTCGCAAGCTGGTGCGCCGGACGCATTTCATGACGATTATCGCTGCGTGGGTCATCACAGTGCCCGCCGCCGCAATCCTGTCGAGCATCATTTTCCTAATCCTGAACGCCGTCGCTTAACCGCGCTATCGGGTACAAAAACAACGAACGCCGTTCCTATTTGGTGTGGCATTTTCTATTCTGCGTTGCATTTACGACCACTTGACAGCAATCTGAGCAGGAGCAGTCAAAGGCAAACCTAAAAATGGACTTATTGAAGGAATATGACATTTGGGGGGGGAATTGCCTCAACCATTCTGATAGTTTCCTGGTGGTTTTTTCTGGATGTCGTTTAAAACGACAAGTCGCGGGAACGGACGATTGAATGGCTAGAGAACGATACAGCTAGTCAACGCTATCGTAGTTTGCTCGGCAAGGGCTTGGACTGGCTCGACCATGTGTTTTCATCGCGAGAAAAAGAATTCAACAACGACAGCCCCGCTAAAGCGTGGAGCTATGGCCTCTTAAGTTTCAATCTTTGGATTGCTTTGGTGTATCCAATAGCGTTTCTCCTTGCAGCGTGGGTTGCAACGGGGACGGGCGCTATTGGCGGGGTTTCTGTCATACCCTTTGAGCCCCGGTGGGAGGTCAGAGCCGTGGCTCCCGCGGCAATTTGCGGTCTTGTCATCACGTGGATATTTGCCGAATTAAAACTGTCAGGCCTATCGAAACTACTTCTTCAAGTCGTTTCGATAGGCCTGTTTTTTTGGTTCGCAGGCGCAGTCGCAGTCGCAGTCGCAGGCGCACTGTATTCAGAGAGACTTAAGAATCCAGCGCTTCTGCTGACTGGTTGGGCTATCGTCGGGTTAATCTCCATTCTGTTAGTGCTTCGAAATTTTCATTCCGAATCAACAGAAGTAGTTGGCACTATCCTTTTTATTTCTGTGTTCCCGCTGTTAAATGGCATCGCTGATTTCGCTTCTTTTGGCCTTATGCGGTACTGGCTACGGCAAGGCACTAAAGGAAATTTGCTTATTGCAGGAATATTCGACGCAATAGCGGCATTCGTCATATTGGCGCTGCTTGGAACGGCAATGATTGCAGCGGTCCACTTTGGGTTGCCAAGCAAAACTAGTGCAACTCCCGATATTGCAACCGTCTTTAAAACACTTGCAGATCCTGCTTTTCGGGCTGAATACTGGTGGTTAGGATTTGTTTTGCTCTCAACAATACTTCCAACCCTGGTTCATGCTGCGATAGCAGTTCTAGCGCTGTTCACCCTAGCCCCTAAAAAATGGCGGAATCACATTGTTTCGCTTTTAAGGCAGGGTGCCAATCAAGACTCTCAGGCGGCCAAAACGGCGCGCGTTTATTTGGTCGCGACAGTTTCTCTTTCTGCCTTCGCGCCGCTTTGGCTTTTTTGGCAAGCATTTACGGCGCGACACGGTGGTCTTGACGCAGTGATCGCAATTTTTGAGTGGATTGCCTACACGATGGGGGCAATCCCTCAGACGTTTTAGTTAGGTTTGGTGAACCCTAGCTCTCGATGCACCACTTCATCACTGCTTTCTGCGCGTGCAGACGGTTTTCAGCCTCATCAAAGATCACCGAATGCGGGCCATCCATGATAGCGCTGCTGGCTTCTTCGTCGCGGTGGGCTGGCAGGCAGTGCATGAACAACGCGTCGGGTTTGGCGAAAGACATCAGTTCGTCGTTAACCTGATATGGGCGGAGCATGTTGTGGCGGCGTTCACGCGCCGACTGGGCATCGTGCATCGAGACCCACGTATCGGTCACAATCAAATCGGCACTGTCGACGGCTTTTTGGGCATCCCGTTCAATTGAAATGCTAACGCCCTTTGAGCGTGCTAGCGCAACAAACTCATCCTCGGGATCGAGCTGTTGGGGGCCGGTGAACACGAGGTCGAACCCAAACTGACCTGCCGCGTGCAGGAAGCTTGCACAGACGTTGTTTCCATCGCCGGACCACACAACCTTTTTGCCGGCAATAGGCCCACGGTGTTCCTCAAAGGTCAGGATATCCGCCATGATCTGGCACGGGTGCGTGCGGTCGGTCAGACCGTTGATAACGGGAACCGAAGCGTATTCGGAAAGCTCTAGCAGGATACCTTCGTCAAAGGTTCGGATCATAATCATGTCAACGTAACGGCTGAGCACCCGCGCGGTGTCAGCGATGCTCTCGCCATGACCAAGCTGCATGTCCTGTCCGGACAAGGTCATAGTTTGCCCCCCCATCTGGCGCACTCCGACATCAAACGAAACGCGTGTGCGGGTTGAGGGCTTTTCGAATATCAGCGCAACCATGCGATCTTTGAGCGGCTGATCTGCGTCCACAGTCGCTTTGGGCATGCCTTTGCGGGCGTTTTTAGTGGCTTTCGCCCCATCAATCATTGCGCGCAAATCGGCAGGGTCAGTTTTATGGATATCGAGAAAATGCTTCATGTCAGTGTCTTTCGGATGGCTCGGGATGGGGGCCAGCCCCCATACCCCCGAGGTATTTTGGGCAAGATAAAGTTATTGTTCCAGGCTCGTAGCCGCTTTGTCGAGGCGGTTGATAGCTTCGGATATCTCATCGTCGGTTAAGGTTAGGGGCGGTAGAAACCGGACAACATTGTCACCAGCTGGGACCGTTAGGATTTCTTGTTCATAGCCTGCGTTGACCACGTCAATGTTGGTGACTTTGCATTTGAGGCCCATCATGAGGCCTGTACCACGGGCTTCCTCAAAGATTTCTGGGTGGGACGCCACGAGGCCTTCCAGCTTTTGCCTTAGGAAACCGGATTTGCGGCGAACCTCTTCAAGGAACTCGGGCTGAGAGACTTCGTTCATCACAGCCAAGCCAACCGCGCAGGCCAGTGGGTTACCGCCGTAAGTCGAGCCGTGCGTGCCAGCAACCATGCCGGATGCTGCTTCCTCAGAGGCCATTACGACGCCCAGAGGGAAGCCGCCACCGATGCCTTTGGCGACCATCATAATATCGGGCGCAATACCGGCCCATTCATGGGCAAACAGTTTGCCGGTCCGGCCGACGCCGCATTGGACTTCATCGAGGATCAACAGGATGCCGTTGCGGTCGCATATGCCGCGCAGTTCCTGCAGGTCTTCATCAACCATGGGCCGGATACCGCCTTCGCCTTGAACGGGCTCAACAATGACTGCGGCTGTGTTTTCGTCGATGGCATCGTTAACCGAAGCGATGTCGCCCCATGTCAGTTGCTTGAAGCCGGGAAGCAGTGGGCCAAAGCCCTTGGTCAGCTTGTCACCACCCGCAGCGGCGATACCCGCAGAGGAACGACCGTGAAACGAACCCTCAAAGGCGATGATTTCGGTCCGCTCTGGTTGGCCCTTTTCGAACCAGTATTTGCGGGCCATTTTCACGGCCAACTCAGCGCATTCTGTGCCTGAGTTGGTAAAGAAACAGGTATCGGCAAACGTCTCATCTACCAGTTTGTCGGCCAAGGCTTCTTGCTGCGGGATATGATAGAGGTTCGATGTGTGCCAAAGTGCACCCGCTTGGGCCGTCAGAGCCTCAACCAGTTTGGGGTGGGCGTGACCCAATGCGTTCACGGCAATGCCCGCACCCATATCAAGGAAACGTCGGCCATCTGCCTCGATCAGCCAGCTACCTTCGCCTTTGACGAAGCTCAGCGGTGCACGGGCATAGGTTGGCAATACAGACGGGATCATATCCGCTCTCCTTGGAAATTCAGAAGCCCGAATAGGCAATAGCCTAAAGGGCAAGTCAACATGTGTGGGTGGGGTTAATGCGCCCGAAGGCAGGTGATCACAGAAAAAACGTCAAACGCTTCGGCGTCGACGTCGCAAAGTAAGATATGTTGTCATCGTGATCATGAACGCGGCTTTAGCGGATTTGTTTGGTCGCGCCAAGGGTTTTGTCAGTTTCCGGGTTGATGGATTGTTCAGGATCGCTGACAAACCTCGGATGAAAGCCACCAACAACCCATCCCTTGCAGCGCTGTTGACGCTGTGTGCTTCGGCTTTTGCTGCGGCCTCGACCTTTATGGCAAAGGTCGTAGGGTCTGGGACGTTGGGCCCTGCGTTGCATCCTTTGCAGGTCAGTCAGGGTCGGTTTTTGTTTGCGTTCATCGCGATCAGCAGCCTTGCCATCGTACTGCGGCCAAAGCTGACCAAACCAAATGTAAAACTACATGTGGGGCGGGCGTTTTTTGGGTGGGGCGGCGTGACGTTAATGTTCGCCGCAGCGGTCTATATCCCGCTATCGGATGCAACTGCGATATCGTTTCTTAACCCTGTGTTTGCCATGGTCTTTGCAATCGCGTTTCTAGGAGAGCGCGTTGGCAAATGGCGCTGGTTGGCTGCGGCCGTTTCCCTTTGCGGGGCGGTGATTTTACTGCGTCCAGGGGCAGAGAGCATCCAGACTGGCGCATTATTCGCGCTTGGGGCGGCTGTTGTACTGGGCGCCGAGGTCATTCTGATCAAGTTCCTGACAAAGACGGACGGTCCGTTTCAGATCCTGTTGATCAATAACTCGATTGGTATTGTTATCGCAACCTGTGCAGCAATTCCGGTTTGGATTTGGCCATCCCCTGCGCAATGGGCTGGGCTGGCCGCCGTCGGACTTTTCATGATCACAGCGCAGGCGTTCTTTACCAACGCCGTGATGCGCGCCGAGGCGAGTTTCGTTGCTCCGTTTTTCTATGCGTCGCTGGTTTTTGCGGCGTTGTATGATGCTGCGATCTTCAAGGTTATCCCAGATTTGGTCTCGATCATCGGCGCTTTGACGGTACTTACAGGGGCCGGACTGCTGGCATGGCGTGAATCTGTTCGAAAAGGCATGTAGACTCGTCTTGTATCTCGGGCCTCAATCACTAAAATAGGACCCTGACCGGATTCCAAGGGCGGCACAGCCAGTGTCGCCTTTCTTTCAAAGGAAAAACGCATGTCCTGGACCGATGATCGTGTCGAGCTGTTGAAAAAAATGTGGGGCGAGGGCCAATCGGCCAGCCAGATCGCCAAAGAGCTTGGTGGTGTGACCCGTAATGCCGTGATCGGCAAAGTGCACCGTTTGGGGCTTTCAAACCGCAGCACAAGCGCAGCTTCAGCTGAAGCTACTGCCAAGCCTGTGAAAGAAAAGGCAGCGCCAAAGGCCAAGGCCCCACCCAAGGCGAAGGTCGCCGAGAAGGTTGAGCCTAAGACCGAAGCTGCTGCACCAGCGCACGCAACTCCAATTCGCCGACAGATTATTCCTGCGGGGCAGCCTCTGCCGCCTCAGCCCTCTGCCAACGAAATCAGCGCCGAGGCTTTGGCCAAGGTCAACGAGGTCGAGAAGAAGGCCAAGAAGCTGACGCTGATGGAACTGACCGAGCGGACCTGTAAATGGCCAGTAGGCGATCCTGCTACGCCAGATTTCTGGTTCTGCGGTCTACCAGCGCAAACCGGCAAACCTTACTGCGAAGCCCACGTGGGCGTGGCGTTCCAACCCATGAGCAGCCGACGCGATCGTCGTCGGTAGGTTTTACTCACAAGACTTGTTTAATGAAGCCCGCCTTAACCGGCGGGCTTTTTGTTTGTGGGTACACAAGTTTCCAAGAACACAAAATTTGGCCACATTTCTACTCTACCTGTAGAGGTGGAAACTATTTGTCTCGGAAAAGGAAACAATGAAATTTCTGGACGCTCTTCCCGAAAAAGCAGGCAAAATCCTAACGGATCGCCGCGACCTAAAAACCACTTCCCTGTCTGAGAACATTCAGACCATTTTGCGGAA
>ERZ1047821.2475-NODE-2475-length-11144-cov-7.207683_pt1 | contig 11144 bp, 10 predicted proteins | sample MGYA00383096_ERZ1047821 | MGnify/ENA primary metagenome ERZ1047821 (study PRJEB29581, sample SAMEA5548366) | metagenome | biome: marine; feature: coastal; material: water | depth 25 m | study: Short-term variability in the microbial, nano- and picoplankton... | reverse complement strand
GTCTACGGCACGTCTCAGGGCCACAAACACCTGCCCGAGATGGCGAAATACGGGATGCTCGAAGTCGAGCCGATTTTCGTGCCGTCTGTTGGCAATTTCGCCCAAGGCATGGTGGTGCAGGTGCCTCTGCATCTGAACGCGATTGCAGGGTCTCCGACGCTTGAGCATGTCCATGAAGCGCTGGCGAACCACTACGACAGCAACGGGTTCGTCCAAGTCCTGCCGCTTGACGCCGACCAAGGCCGTATTGAGGCTGAGGCCATGAACGGCACCAACACGCTGCAACTGCAGGTCTGTGGCAACGCAGACAAAGGGCAGGCCGTTTTGGTGGCAGTGCTGGATAACCTCGGCAAAGGCGCGTCAGGCGCTGCGGTTCAGAACCTGAACTTGATGATGGGTGTTGATCCGGCGACGGGGTTGGTGGGTTAAAATCACATCCCGTAGGGTGCGCATTTATTGCGCACCGAGCGCACCCCCAACGCCTTCTTAATCCTTCCCCCGCACATTCTCCCTGTCGACAATAGTGGCTCTGCGCCTAGTCGGGTTAACCCCCGATAAGGCCACCGAGACCCCCAAAGACCACCCGGAGGGTGCAGGGGAAACCTTGCGCTCGGTGAGGACACTTCGCCAACAGGCGGGCCCGCCACTTTCGCGTATAGGTTTAGCTGGATACATGGATGGATGAGGTGTTACCCTGCCGAAGAATTGGCTCCGAGCGGGGTTTTGGTGCTCGCGTTCGGTGAGAACAAAAACATGGCGGGCTGAAGCCCACCCTACTTTGGGAGTGAGGTAATGCTGTAGGGCGGGCTTCAGCCCGCCATCACCTTGTCAGCCACCCTCAACCAACGCCGTCAAAATCGCCACGGCCTCGGGCGCGTTCCAATGGGCATCCCCCGTCAACCGCGCAATCTCGCGTGCCTCACGATTTAGAACAACCGTAACCGGTAGGCCGAGAACCGCCATATCCCGCGCCAACGCTTGTTTCGGGTCGAGGTGTTTGGGTAGGTTTTGAACATTGATATCGGCAAAGAACTTGTCAATCGCAGGCACCGGATTGCGTCCGGTGGCGATGGTCACCACGTCCAACCCCCTACCCTCAAACGCGGCATCGAGTGCGTCCAATGTCGGCATTTCTTTCCGGCAAGGCGCACACCACGTGGCCCAGAAATTCACAACTGTATATTGACCCTTAAACGCCTCGAAATTCATCGGTTGGCCGTCTTCACCGACGAATGCCGTATCGACGAACGCTTTGGGGGCCGAGAAATTCAGTTTCTTCATGTCCCCTTCACGCATTGCCTCTAACGCGGAAAAATCGGCCTGTGGCTCTTTATCAAAGAAAGTCAGGCCAACGAAAATTGCACCTGCTGCAATGACGATATAAAGGAGCGTCTTAACACTGAACTTCATATTTCCTCCTAAGGGCAGCCAGATGACTGACAAATCTTCAAACGCGATGTGGGGCGGACGTTTCGCCGCCGGACCTGACGCGATCATGGAAGCTATTAACGCATCAATCGGATTCGACAAGCGTCTGGCACGCCAAGATATCGCAGGCTCTCGCGCCCATGCCGCCATGTTGGCAGCGCAGGGTATCATTACGGATAATGATGCGAGCGCCATTCGTGAAGGGTTGCTCACGGTGTTGTCAGAGATTGAGAACGGTGATTTCCAGTTCTCGACCGCCTTGGAAGACATCCACATGAACGTCGAAGCCCGCCTGAAAGAGGTGATTGGCGAACCGGCAGGGCGTCTCCATACGGGTCGGTCGCGCAACGATCAGGTGGCGACCGACTTTAAACTCTGGGTACGCGATCAGTTCGATGCGGCTGAAGGCGCGTTGATCGCTTTGATCAATGCTCTGTTGGTGCAGGCAGATGCGGGTGCGGGTTGGGTCATGCCGGGCTTTACGCATTTGCAGACCGCACAGCCTGTGACTTGGGGCCATCACATGATGGCCTATGTTGAGATGTTTGGCCGCGATCTATCCCGCGTACGTGATGCACGGGCGCGGATGAACGAGTCTCCGCTAGGTGCTGCAGCGCTTGCAGGGACCTCGTTTCCGATTGATCGCCACGCAACGGCTGAGGCTTTGGGCTTTGATCGCCCATCGGCCAATTCGCTTGATGCGGTGAGTGATCGTGACTTTGCGTTGGATTTCCTTTCGACGGCCTCGATTTGCGCAATGCACCTCAGCCGTTTTGCCGAAGAGCTGGTGATCTGGTCCTCGGCCCAGTTCCGGTTTGTGACGCTCTCGGATCGCTTCAGCACCGGCTCGTCGATCATGCCGCAAAAGAAGAACCCTGATGCTGCCGAGCTGATCCGCGCCAAGATCGGTCGGATATTCGGGGCCAATGTTGCGCTGATGACGGTGATGAAGGGCCTGCCGCTGGCCTATTCCAAGGACATGCAGGAAGACAAAGAACAGGTCTTTGATGCTGCGGACAACTGGATGCTGGCGCTGGCGGCGATGGAGGGCATGGTGAAAGACATGTCGGCCAACCGTGACAGCCTTGAGGCGGCAGCGGGCAGTGGGTTCTCAACAGCGACGGATTTGGCTGACTGGTTGGTGCGGGCGCTGAACATGCCGTTTCGTGATGCACATCACGTGACCGGTGCCCTAGTGGCGATGGCGGAAAGCCGCGGATGTGACCTGCCGGATTTGTCATTGGATGACATGAAGTCTGTGCATAGTAACATCACGATGGACGTTTTTGGCGTTCTTGGGGTCCACAATTCAGTGGCCTCGCGTGAGAGTTACGGTGGCACGGCGCCCGAACAGGTGCGCGCGCAAGTCGCCCGTTGGAAGGAAGATTTGGGATGAAACGAATTGCTGCGGTGATGGCCTTTGGGCTGCTTGTGTCTTGTGGCGTGGACGGTGAGCCTGTGCCGCCAAAACTAAGCTCGACCCATACTGTGGGCGTGAATTCCGAAACCGGCGTGTTTAACCGCAGCTCGTTCACACTGTTCTTCGGCGGGGGCGATTCGTCGTCATAGGGCCGCGCTCGCCTTTCGGGCAGATGCCTCCGGCGGGGATATTTAGGAACAGAAAAAGCTAGGGGTTTGCGAGACGCATCGGCTTTGCTATGAGGCCGGAAGACGTGTTGAGGACTCCCTATGGACCATTTTCTATATCGTGACGGTAAATTGTTTGCCGAGGATGTTTCGGTTGCCGAGATTGCAGCCGAAGTTGGCACGCCGTTTTATCTTTATTCGACCGCGACATTGGAGCGGCATTTCAAGCTGTTTGATGACGCTCTAGAGGATATGGAGCATCTGGTTTGCTATGCGATGAAGGCGGCCTCAAACCAAGCGATTCTAAAAACGTTGGCGGCCTGTGGCGCCGGTATGGACGTGGTGTCTGGCGGCGAATATGCGCGTGCTAAGGCAGCGGGCGTTTCGGGCGATAAGATTGTGTTCTCTGGCGTCGGTAAGACCGTCGATGAGATCGAGGCCGCGTTGAGCGGAGGGATCCGCCAGTTCAACGTCGAGTCAGAGCCCGAGATGGAAGCGATCAACATGGTCGCCCTGCGTTTGGGTGTCGTGGCCCCGATTACTATTCGGGTGAACCCAGATGTTGACGCTAAGACCCATGCGAAAATCGCAACTGGTAAATCCGAGAACAAGTTTGGCATCCCGATCAGTCGCGCGCGTGACGTTTATGCCCATGCTGCATCCTTAAAAGGGCTGAAGATCGTCGGCATCGATGTCCATATCGGCAGCCAACTGACCGAGCTGGCGCCGTTTGAGCTCGCATATATTAAAGTTGCAGAACTGACGGAAACATTGCGCGCCGATGGGCACGAGATAAAGCGTCTCGATCTTGGGGGCGGGTTGGGCATTCCTTATACACGTTCGAACGAGGCACCGCCTTTGCCGGTCGAATATGGTGCGATGATCAAAAAGACACTTGGCCACTTGGGTTGCGAAATTGAGATTGAGCCGGGCCGTCTAATTGCTGGCAATGCGGGTATCATGGTCAGCCAGGTTATTTACGTCAAAAAGGGTGAAGACCGCGAATTCATGATCGTAGATGCTGCAATGAACGATTTAATTCGCCCTGCCATGTATGAGGCGCACCACGATATTGTTGCCCTAAACGAAGCCGAGGCAGGTGTTGAGCAAGTCTCATACGATATTGTGGGGCCGGTCTGCGAAAGCGGCGATACTTTTGCCAAGTCGCGCGTAATGCCGCCCGTCAGGGCTGGCGACATGATTGCGTTCAGATCGGCTGGTGCGTACGGGGCCGTTATGTCCAGCGAATACAATTCTCGCCCACTGATCCCAGAAGTGTTGGTGAAAGACGGCGAGTTCGCGATCATTCGTAAACGCCCCACGGTGCAAGAAATGATCGAGCGCGACCAAGTTCCTTCGTGGTTCTAGTAGACTACATTCAGCATCGTCAGCGATACGACTAGGAACAGAACCGTCATTATAGACCCTGATTTTAGGAAATCCCTGACGGTATAACCTGCTGGGCCCATTATTAGTGCGTTGACTTGGTGGGTCGGGATGAGGAACGAATTTGAAGTTGAGATTGCAACGGTCAAGGCGAAAACCCTCGGATCCGCATCCGCGGCCTGTGCAATCGAAATAGCCAACGGAACAAGTAAAACGGTGGCACCGACGTTAGACATTACCAAAGTGAATACAGCCGCAAGAACGGCAAGACCTGCCTGCAAGGACCAAGTGGGCCAGCCATCAAGCAGTGCAATGATGTTGTGGGCGATCCACGCGGCGGTTCCCGTGTCCTGAACGGCCATTCCAAGCGGTATGAGTGATGCTAAAAGGAAGACGGTTGTCCAACTGACGGCCTCGTATGCCTCGTCCAACGTCAGCACTCTTGTTGAGATCATGCCCATTGCACCGACCAGCAAGCAAAGCGACAACCGCAATTCCGAGAATAGGACTAACCCAAGTGCAATGGCAAAGAAGAGAGTTGCCCAGCCTAGTTTTTGCGGGCGCAGGTCTTCTTCTGGAAAGTCACTCGTGACAATTACGTAATCCCGATCAGTCCGCATATTGGACAGTAAGTTCCACGGTGTATGCACGACCAATGTATCGCCTGCTTGAAAAGGAACGGCACCGATTTGGGTTGCAGGGTGGTCATCGGTCTCAACGTGGCTCATGGTTTCAATCCCACGATGGACCGCCAACAAGCTCATTCCATAAGTATTGCGGAAACGTAGATCCTGCGGTGTTTTGTCTATTGCCCCTGAACCAGGTGGAATGACGAGCTCGGCTATTCCGGCTTTGGTGGGTGAAAAATCTTCGGCGAAATCGTCCAATTCGGGTAAAATCTCCAACCCATAAATCTCACAGACGTCTTCGATGACTTTGCGTCGCCCAAGAATTGCCAAGCGGCAGGGCGTTAAGATTTCGGTCGACACTCTTGGTGCGATGATTTTTGTGCCGGCGTAGCTGGTCCCGATGATGTAAAGCGCGTGGGCATACATCACGTCTTCAAGCGTGTTCCCAACGAGGATGTTTCCGTCAGGCACACGAACTTCGACGAGATCAGACTTAAGCTTGTAGGTCTGCTTTAGGAAATCCCCAACAGACTGAGCCGCGCCTGAGTGTTCGTTTGAGGCGTCACTTGGAAGAACCCAGCGGCCCAAAAGCACGAAATAGAGCACTCCTGTGACGATCAGAGCCAACCCGATTGGTAACGGCGCAAACAGTGAAAACGGCTCTAGCGGTTCGCCGTCTGATACCATGAGATCATTTAGTAGGATCATTGGCGATGATCCAACCATGGTCAGGGTTCCGCCAAGAATTGCGCAAAACCCCATCGGCATAAGCAATCGAGACATAGACAGCCCCGAGCGACTAGAGATGCGGCTGACCACTGGTAGGAACAACGCAGCCGCCCCAACATTCTGCATGAAACTGGAAATCACGCCAACGGTGCCAGAAATCACCGGAATAATACGAGCTTCAGATTTGCCTCCGATCTTTAGGATATAGGCGGCAACCGAATTTAAGACCCCGGTTCGATCAAGTCCTGCACCGATGATCATTATGGCAATGATCGACATCACCGCGTTTGACGAAAACCCGGTGAACAATTGGTTGACGTCGGCAATGTTTTCTAAGCCCGGCAGGTAGCTAACCAGTCCCAAAAGCACCATGACAAGAATGGCAGCATGGTCAACGCGGACGATCTCAGAGGCAAAAAGAAACACTGTGAGTCCCAAAAGACCCAAAACTACGGCGTTCTCATATGTGAATGTGACGGTTTCCAAAGCCTACGTGCCCGTTGCGCAGCAATATTACGTATAGGGTAGATAAACCCTGTTCTAAATCAACAGTGTCGCGGTGCTTTTTTGAATATGATTGCAAAGTGTGACTTACGAAGGGGTTTAGCCGTTCAGCACGTCGTCCACAAATGCGTCAAGCCAGACCAAAAGCTTGGCTGCTTCTTCCTCAACCCAATAACGCCACTGGTCGATGTAATTCGCAAAACCATCCAAAGCCGGTTCTGCAAACGGCAACACGCGGCCAATGTTTTCGTGCGACATATAGAATGCAATTACCAAGAGGCCCAAGAAGACCATCGCCGTGAAGCCGGTGCGAAAGCCCGAACCGCGCCGTCTTTTGCGGTTCAAATCCTCAAGGTCAATCGAAGGTCTTGAGGCCGCTGAAGGGTCGGGCGAAAGGCTTGAATTGATCGCGTCAACGTCTGGCAACACGCCTTTGCGACTGTCACTTGCAGCGGTGAAAGGATTGCTTTCTTCTATCCCCCGCATCCGCGCCATGCGCGCACGTGTTTCACGCGCGCGGCGCTCTGCGTCAGTTTCTTCAGGCTCGTGAGGATCCGGATCGACTGCGAATGGGTTGTCCGACTCAGCAGGATCGACCTCGGCTTGCGCAACGAAATCTTCTAATGTCTCTGGTTCAAAATCGGAAACTTCGTCAGTGTCGCCCTGTTCAGGCTCAAGTTCCTGAAAATCGCCGGCGCGCGCGCGTCGCTCAAGCTCGGCTTCCTCATGAAGAATTTCTGATACTTCTGGTGGAACAGGCTGACGCTCAAATGTCGTGTCATCGGTTTCTACCGCCGCCTCAGCAGGCCCTTGAAACCACGTGTTTCCACAGTCCGAGCATTGCACATCACGGCCTTCTTCCGGAATTACGTTATCCGGAACTTCATATTGCGCATCGCAATTCGGACAAATCAGCCGCATCGTGGTTTCTATTCTGTGCCTGTTGCTGTCGAAGCTATGGTTATTATTGTTACATTACCACTATATGCAGTAAAGATTCAGGTACAAAGAAATAACGCGAGCATTCCGGATTTCGTTCACTTCTCGTTGTAAAGTGTCTCTGGTCTGCGTCAACTGATAGGGCAAATTTCGTGATCGAATTTGAAAGCGCAGGTTATTCCTATGGTGGTCAGGCCCTGTTCAGCCAAGTAAACCTTGAGCTGGCACCAGGCTCGTTCCATTTTCTGACTGGCCCCTCGGGTGTTGGAAAATCCACATTTCTTAAGCTTTGCTACGGTGAATTGCACCCGACCGAGGGTCGTACAACGCTATTTGGCCAAGACTTAAGCGCGCTCAACAGGGACGAATTGGCATATACGCGCCAAAGTATCGGCGTTGTTCATCAGGATTGCCAGTTTCTCGATCACCTACCGATTGAAGAAAACATTGGTCTGCCCATCGCGGTTTCCAGCAAAGACGCGACTGAAGAGCAAGCCAACCTGAAAGAACTGATCGCTTGGGTTGGGTTAACTGAACGCGCCCACGCCCTGCCGCCACAACTGTCTGGGGGTGAACGTCAACGTGCTGCTCTGGCCCGCGCGGTAATCATGTCTCCTGATGTAATCCTCGCGGATGAGCCGACGGGAAACGTCGACTGGGAGATGTCTCAGAAGTTGTTGCGTTTGTTGGTTGAGTTAAACCGAATGGGCAAAACGATTTTGATTGCGACACATGATCTTGCGCTAATCCGCGCAGCGAAGACGCATGTGCAGGCGCGGGTCTTACGGATTGCGGATGGGCAAATCCAGTCGGCGGGGGCGGATCTTTGATGTCTGTTTTTGGCGATGTACTGGCGATGTTTTCTCGCGACAACCAATCGGATCGCGTGGTCCCGAAAACCGGCTATACGGCGACGTTAACGCTATTCACCTCGGCGGCAATGGCATTTTTGACCGTGTTTGCCCTGTCCCTATCACTTGCTGCAGATCGTTTGGCGGATCGCTGGGGAGAGGATTTGGCGAAAAGTGTTACCGTTCGAATTTCCGCGCCTACGGATCAAATCGCGGCCCAGACGTCTGCTACGCTCAATGTGCTTGAAACAACCACAGGTGTCGCCTCTGCAAGGGTGCTAACCGAAGCCGAACAGCAAGAGCTGTTGGCCCCGTGGTTCGGTCCCGACGTACCAGTGTCTGAATTGCCTATTCCACGTTTGATCGAAGTCCTTGAAACCGACGCCGGATTTGACGCCGCTGGTTTACGCCTGCGTTTGTCGGTTGAGGCCCCGGGCGCTGTGTTGGATGATCACACGCGTTGGCGTGAACCACTGACCGTCGCGGCCCAAAGGCTCAGACTCTTGGGTATGACGTCGATATTGCTGATCGCAGGGGCTACGGCTGCCATGATCACGCTTGCTGCGAATGCGGCTTTGGCTGCCAACCTGCAGGTGATCCGCGTGCTTAGGCTGATCGGCGCATCCGACAGCTACATCGCCCGCGCGTTCGTTCGCCGCTTCACCATTCGCGCGATCGCAGGTGCGTTTATAGGTACATTCCTCGGCATGCTGGCCATTCTCATGTTGCCGCAATCCACCGACGATAAGATTTTCCTTACCGGTCTTGGGTTTCAAGCAGGCCAATGGCTGACGCCTTTGGTCTTGCCGTTCCTCGCGGGCGTTGTCGCCTTTTTTGCCACCCGCTCCGCGTCTAACCGCGCGCTTCGAAAGTTGTCTTAATGAAATATGCAATACAATGGCTCCGCTCACTGATTTTTGTCGGGCAGATGTATTTGATGATGGGCGTGGTCGGAATTTTGTGGGGACCCTTCGCCTTTTTCTCAATACGCGCGGCCTACTCAGCGATTCACGCCTATTGTAAATGGGTCATGTGGTCTGCGTCATGGATGGTGGGCCTAAAAAGCGAAATTCGCGGAAAAATCCCAAGTGGTGAGGTTTTGCTAGCACCCAAGCACCAAAGCTTTTTCGACATCATTATGATCGCCTCTGCTATCCCTGAACCCAAATTCATCATGAAAGCATCACTGGTATATGCTCCGGTTCTTGGACAGTTTGGCAAACGTATCGGTTGTGTTCCTGTTGATAGGGGCCGCAAGGCCGAAGCCGTTCAGCAAATGGTCGAGGGTGTAACCCGTCAAGATGCGCCAAAAGGTCAGCTGATTATTTACCCTCAAGGCACACGTGTTGCACCGGGAATGAAGAGGCCATTCAAAATTGGCATTTACATTCTCCAACAAAAAACGGGGCAGCAAGTTATCCCCACCGCCACAAATGTCGGTGTTTTCTGGCCGCGCGTAGGTATCTACCGCAAGCCAGGCCTAGCCGTTGTCGAGTTTCTTGAACCGGTCGATCCAAATCTCGGGCGGGTTGAATTTATGAAGGCAATCGAAACATCCGTTGAAACCCACTCAAACGCTTTGACGCGAGAGGCTGGATTTGATGGCTTCCAGCACGATTGATGACATCAGAGAACTGAGTGATCTGTACGGAGAACCTGCTGCGGCGTCGATCGGCAAGGTCGTTCACGAACTGACGCCGCTCTATCTAAAGTGGATCATGTCATCGCGCTTTTGCGTTGTGTCTACGGTTGGAACACAAGGCACAGATGGCAGCCCTCGTGGGGACGATGGTCCTGTGGTGCGCCCGTTAGATGCGCAGACGCTCGCGATGCCAGATTGGCGCGGCAACAACCGGATGGACACGCTTCGAAACATCGTCGAGGACGGACGTATATCACTGATGTTTATGGTGCCCGGATCAAACACCGTGGTCCGGCTGAATGGGACGGCGAAACTTAGCATAGACCCTGAATTGACTAGCCAATTTGAGATCAAAGGCAGGCATCCCCGCTCGGTCGTCCTAATCACAATCGCTGAGATTTATACCCAATGCGCACGTGCACCGATGCGGGCTGGGCTTTGGTCGGGTGGGCCCGCTCTGGAAGGCTTGCCCACGGCGGGTGAATTGCTGGCCGAAGCGACGTCAGGCGAGCAGGGCGGGAAATCGTATGACGATGACTGGCTCTCAAGGGCGCTAGAAACCATGTGGTAAGACGCATTCTTAAAAAGAATGCGTCCTGGAAATCTTTTGAAGATTTCAATTCGGTCGTAGTGGCCCATCACTTAAGCGTGGATGGCGCCGCTTCCACATGCCAACGCTGCTTCGCGCACCGCTTCCGAATAGGTCGGGTGGGCGTGGCAGGTTAATGCAATATCCTCGGCTGAGGCGCCAAATTCCATCGCAACACAGATCTCGTGGATCATGTCACCAGCCGCGGGACCGATGATCGCAGCGCCAAGAACGCGGTCGGTGTCGGCGTCGGTGATAATCTTCACAAAGCCTTCGCCCTGACCAATGGCCTTGGCGCGGGCGTTGCCCATAAAGCTGAACTTGCCGACTTTGGGTTTCACGCCCGAAGCCTTAAGCGCGTCCTCTGTCTGGCCAACAGTCGCGACCTCAGGAGTCGTGTAGACCACGCCCGGGATGACGCCGTAGTTTACATGGCCTTGCTTGCCCGCGATCACCTCGGCGACGGCCATGCCTTCGTCTTCGGCTTTGTGCGCCAACATGGGGCCCTCGATGACGTCACCGATGGCGTAGACGCCAGAGACGTTGGTCGCCCAATGGGCGTCAGTGGCGATCTGGCCGCGTTCGGTCATCTTCACGCCGAGTGCGTCAAGTCCAAGCCCGTCCGTGAAGGGCTTACGACCCGTTGAAACAAGGACGACATCGGCGTCGAGAACCAGCGCCTCATCCGGCTTTTTCTTCGTTGCGTAGTTGACCTTTGCTTTGGTTTTGGTGGCATCAACGCCAGACACTGCCGCACCCATAACGAACTTAAGACCTTGTTTTTCAAGGATACGTTTGAAGGTGCGCTGGACGTCTTTGTCCATGCCCGGGCAGACGGCGTCCATGTATTCGACGACGGT
>ERZ1047821.2472-NODE-2472-length-11148-cov-10.003426_pt1 | contig 11148 bp, 8 predicted proteins | sample MGYA00383096_ERZ1047821 | MGnify/ENA primary metagenome ERZ1047821 (study PRJEB29581, sample SAMEA5548366) | metagenome | biome: marine; feature: coastal; material: water | depth 25 m | study: Short-term variability in the microbial, nano- and picoplankton... | reverse complement strand
GCCCCAGCAAAAAATAGTCATCCGCGATATTTTCAATAAATTTATTTATCCGGCTGATTACCTTCTGTACCGGAGGTGAACTTTCTTGTGGCGAGTCTTCCGTAGAGTCTATCTTCAATTCAGGAAGATAAAAAAGCGTTTGTATCCGTCCAACAGGAAGTGATGGAGCTGCAGGAATCGAGACATTTTTCTTAGTTCCTTCACGCCGAATTTCGCGTTGTGAAAGCAGGTTTATTTTCAGTCCTTTACTCATTTAATTTGTCTCAACTAAGCTTTTATTTCTGCAGACTAAATGTTCTTATCTCAGTCTTTTTGGAGTTGTACAATCCGGCGCATAATTTCCCTGCAAAGCAGGTCATACATTTCCGCCCCACGCGTGTGCCCTTTGCGGTAGTCAAAAATATTTTGTTGAAACGCCGGTGCTTCCTGAATTGAAACAGACTCTTCAATCATTCGTCTGAACAGCAAATCCGGCCACCTTTCACGAAGTCCCGCAGTAATAGTTTGCGCCAACTTTGTCCGTGATTGTGAACGGGTGATCGCGATTCCCAGTACTTCTGCTTTGCATTGACCAAGCATGCTGGCTTTGAATTCGTCAATGTAGCTCATTATTTGATCACAACCACTAAAACCCAGATAATCTGTCACCACCGGAACAATCACATAATCCACGTACATTAAAATATTTTTGCTGACTTCACTCCAACTGGGTGCGGTATCAATGATCACTATTCGGTGATTGATTGATGAAAGCAGATTTGTGAAAAGCGAGTCCTTGAAACTGGTATGACTGAGATAACTTGAAGCCTCAACCATCGCTTTACCGCCGGAAGGTAAAAATGACAAGTGACGATCAAGTTGAATAAATTCAAAATCACTGACCTTACCTAAAATTACATGGGCTAGATTACAGTGATGATCACGCTGAAAAGTTGTAGTGACATTAGCCTGAATGTCTGAATCAATCAAAAGGACATCACGTCGGGCTTTAGCAATTCTGGCAGCTAAATTGATTGCAAGAGTGGTCTTGGCCTGACCGCCCTTCATGGTCATGACAGCAATTTTGATACTCACCGCTCCTCTATTTTAGACATTCTCAATCAACAAAAATATTAAAAAAACGAAGGTTAAAAACTACCATGTCTACGACTAAGAACACAAGACAGGAACAACATTGCTGAGTATACAGACCTTTCCCGGTTGCATGAATAAAAGCTGAGTTCCTCAAGCGGAAAAAGGCTGCGGTGTATAGACTTCACAAGCAGGAGGAAGCCAGACGCCTTGTATCTGCAAAAGACGCAGCCGATATAAATACGCGGCGCCTGACATAATGTGCCATGCTACTTCTACAGTTTTGCGGTTGGAAACCTCTTCCAAATACGAACCCTTAACCCAATCATTGAATGCACCCATTGCAGGTCCGGCCCAGATTTGATAATCCGCCTCACGTCCCTGCTCACCGGAATTTGACCAGCGTGAAGACAAACCGAGATACCAACGAAAAATCAGCGCCATTTTCCGCTTTGGATGATCCTTCGCACGTTCAATTTGATGCGGATCACGGGCATTAAAATGCTCCTCGGTCTGCCGCCAGATTTCATCAAGAGAACTGCGGAAAACCTGCTGTTCCAGTTTTAAACGCTCCTGCTGCGGAATTTCTTCGATGCTTTCATAGTTTTTATATAATTCATACAACTTTTTGGCCCTCATCGGAAACATGCTTCCACGCTTCAGCACTTGTAACTCCACCCCCATTTCAAACATATCAGCTGCGGGAGCCATCGTTACATCCGCCATTTCTGCCTGCGCTAACAGGTTTTTACTGTGCTTTGACGCAGCCGCTTCCAGACAGGATTGGTTAACTGAACCTGTAACTACATAAGCTGCTCCCATCATAAAGGCCGCCAGTGCGGACGCCGGAGTACCTATACCGCCTGCCGCACCTATCCTGATTGACTGAGCATAGCCATATTTTCGCTGAAACTGTTCCGCCAGAGTCAGGATAGCCGGAAGCAGCGACACCAGCGGTCGATTGTCTGTATGTCCTCCGGAATCAGCTTCTACTGTAATATCGTCCGCCATCGGGACTTGCGCCGCGAGCTGTGCCTGTTCCTCTGTAATGCTGCCCTCTTCAACTAATTTCCGGAGAATTACATCCGGCGCCGGAGCCATAAATTTTGAAGCAACTTCGGTACGTGATATTTTAGCAATGACCCTGTTATTAATAACTAGCTGATTTTGCTCATTTCGGCGTAAACCAGCAGCGCGGTAACGTACAATATTTGGTGTCAGACCCAGAAAAGCCGAAGCCTCAACTGTTGTAACCCCATGCTTCAAAAACATATCTACTGCCCCACGTTCAATTGCGTCTTCGCTGGGACTGTGGATGAGATTGAAAGCATACGGCCCGTTCGGCAAAGCCTGCTGTATTTTGTTAATTGCTTCTTCGATACGTGACGGTACCAGACCGGCGGCACCAAATGAGCCGAGTAAACCTGCATTTCCGGCAGCGATAACCAGTTCCTCCGAAGCAATTCCATTGGCCATTGCACCCGTCATATACGCCATATTAAGCCCGTAACTCCGCATGAATTCCGGATCTCCAAACTGTCCGACCTGCATAGGCTGTGCGTGTGCTAAAAGCGGCAGCTTAGTTCCGGAATTTGCATCAGTCAGATCTTCAGCAAGACACACACCTGCATCTGCATCTGCTTGCACAACATAAACAGTCTGGTTTAAATGCAGTAATTTATTACGGATTTCATCTGCGGAATTTGCAAGCTTGCCTGTAACTACAGACAAGCTTTCATCGGGTGCAAAAATATTAGTACTGAGGCGTATCTGACTCATTTTCTCTTGAATTTAAATAATTATGATGATGAATCTGTAATTAGCGTTCAATTTTCAAAACTGCCATAAATGCTTCCTGGGGAACTTCGACAGAACCTACCCGTTTCATCCTTTTTTTACCGGCCTTTTGTTTTTCCAGCAGTTTGCGTTTACGGGTTATGTCACCTCCATAACATTTAGCAGTAACATCTTTACGCATCGCGCCTTGAGTTTCACGGGCAATGATTTTTGCACCGATCGCAGCCTGGATTGCAACTTCATACATCTGTTTTGGAATAAACTCTTTGATTTTTTTGGCCAGTTCACGTCCACGGAAAGGTGCCTGATCACTGGGAACAATCAACGATAATGCGTCCACCATTTCACCATTGAGCATAATATCCAACTTTACCAGTCTTCCCCTGCGGTAGTCAATCAACTCATAGTCAAAAGATGCATATCCGCGTGAAACTGATTTCAGCTGGTCGTAAAAATCCAGCACAATTTCATTTAAAGGAAGTTCATATTCGAGCATAACACGATTTTGCGAAGGATATTCCATATTTGTCTGGACACCTCGACGCTCCTGCGAAAGTTTCATAATTCCACCAACGTATTCCTGTGGAGTCAGTACACGACCCCGAATATACGGTTCCTCTATATAATCTATTTCCATTGGAGAAGGCAGCTGAGACGGATTATCAATCCGGACGACTCCACCTTTTTTGAGATGCACCTGATACACCACACTTGGAGCAGTGGTAATCAGCTGTAAATTAAATTCCCGCTCCAGCCTTTCCTGGGTAATTTCCATATGCAAAAGTCCGAGGAATCCGCAACGGAAACCAAAACCAAGTGCCACGGAAGTTTCGAGCTCATAACTCAGCGAAGAGTCATTAAGAGCAAGTTTACGTAATGCTTCTTTGAGTTCTTCATATTGTTCTCCCTCCACTGGAAAAATTCCGCTGAAGACCATCGGCTTTGCTTCTGCATAACCAGGCAAGGCATCTTTACACGGATTTTCAACAGAAGTGACCGTATCTCCAATTCTGGTGTGACCAATAGTTTTAATTGAAGCACTTAAAAATCCTACTTCACCTGGCCCAAGCTCCACTCGTTCCTCTCTAAAAGGTGTGAATACTCCAAGCTGGACAACCTCATATTCTTTTGCAGTTGAGATAAAACGGATATTGTCTCCAACTTCTACTTTTCCTTCCATGACACGTATCATGATTACTATACCAAGATAGGAATCAAACCATGAATCGAAAATCAGCGCACGTAAAGAGGCATCCCTTTTTCCTGCAGGTGGGGGAATAAAGTCCACAACTTGCTGTAGTACTTCATGAATTCCAATTCCCTGTTTAGCACTTACCCTAGCAGCAATACTTGTATCCAATCCAATAATGTCTTCAACTTCCTTGCATACCCTATCAGGTTCTGCAGTCGGCAAGTCAATTTTATTCAAGACAGGTAATATTTCCAAATCATTTTCAAGAGCCAGATAAACATTGGCCAGTGTCTGCGCCTCAACTCCCTGCGCTGCGTCAACAACCAGCAAAGCACCTTCACAGGCCGCCAGTGACCTCGATACTTCATAGGTAAAATCAACATGTCCGGGAGTGTCGATCAGGTTCAAAATATATTCATTTCCGTCTTCTGCCTGATAATTCAAACGTACAGTCTGTGATTTTACTGTAATACCGCGTTCACGCTCAATATCCATGTTATCCAGCAACTGCTCCTGTGATTCACGATCTGTAACTGCACCTGTCTCTTTCATCAGACAATCTGCCAACGTTGATTTTCCGTGATCAATATGTGCTATGATGGAAAAGTTACGGATAAATTTTGGATCAGGCGTTTTTATGTTCATTTATAATTCTACAAATTATGATAAAAAAATCAGCTCTCTCGACAAAAGCTCTGCTCTGCACTCTCTAGCAGTTTGAGTAACTCTTTCACAGTCTGGACTGCAGAAAGAAATGCGTTAAACTGCAGTCTTTAATAATTAATGAAAGTTCAGCATGAGATGATAGTAATATCCTGCTTATAAAATGACACATTTACGTCAAAGAATCGAGGACAGACTGTCAGCAGTGTAAGTTTAGAGAGCTTACTTTCTGCTTCCTGAATAAGCATTCTGTCTTTCATATTAGCGTAAATCTGCTATCGTTTTGCTAATGATTCACGAAACAATATTTTAAATATGCCTGAAACCTCCAAGAGCAAACACAGACCAGAAAAATACAAATTTGGGCACCGGCTTGAATTTGCACTTTTCAACAGCTTGAAACGTTGGGGTGAGGGTGCATCTGAAAAAAGACTTCGACAAGGAGCATTCCTGCTGGATCTCCTGCTCTATCACGTTTTACGCATTTGCCGGAAAATAGTCTCAATCAATCTGGAACTCGCATTTCCGGAATTATCAACAAAGGAACGTGAAAAAATTGCTCGTGCAAACTACCGCTGGTTCGCGCGTTTTTGCATGGACGTTTTACACATGGATGCCTGGCAGGGTTTCACCGCAAAAGTGACGCACTTTAATAATTTGCAAATCCTGGATGAAGCTTTAACAGAAAATAAGGGTGTGCTTCTTGTCAGTGGACACTTTGGTAATTGGGAGATGATTCCATCTGCTCTCGCAGAACTTGGATATCCTGTAAGCATGTACGTTGGCCGGCAAACCAACCCGCTCACAAACGAACTTCAAAATAACGCACGTGCCAATTTTGGTGTTCAGACAATTGATAAAGGTAAAAGAGCGACTTTGCAAATGGGTAGAGCACTTGCTGCTAACAAGATCATCGCCATGTTGATTGATCAAAATGATAATAAATCCGATCTTTTTATTAATTTTTTTGCTAAACTTGCTTCCTCCAGCAAAGGCACCGCCGCATTTCATTTGCTGCGTAAGAGTCCGGTTATACTCGTAACCTGTCCTTATGTTGGAGACAAATTTGAGATTACTTTTCAGCGAATCTCTTTTGAACTTACAGGTGAACAGGAAAAAGACACTCAGCATATCAGCCAGAATATTAATACTGAGCTGGAGAAAGTTATCCGGCAATATCCGGAACAATATTTTTGGATGCATCGACGCTGGCGGGCACGACCCCCCGAAGATTCAGAGAAAATTTATTAAGATCAACCTTCAAATTACTAATTATAATTTATGCCTGAAAGAATACTGAAAATCCATTCCGAAAACTGGAGAGAAGAGCCATTTGCGATTTCAAGAGGAATTGACGATAATTTCGATGTAGTTGTGGTCGAACTGGAACAAAACGGTTTTAAAGCATGGGGTGAGGCTACTCCTACCGAGCACTACAATGAATCCATCGCACAAACTGAAAGCCTGATTGAGGATTTTCGCAGCCATATTGAAAATGGCATGACACGTAAAGAACTGCAGCAGGAAATGCCTCAAGGCGCTGCCAGAAATGCGGTAGATTGCGCACTCTGGGATCTGGAAGCAAAACTTGCTGGAAAAAGGGTCTGGGAACTGCCGGAAATTTTTCTACATTTGGGAGCAAAAACTAATTCTACTCCTGGAAATGTAACAACCGTATACTCGCTTGGTGTCGATACTCCAAAAATAATGGGCGAAATAGCGCTTAAAAATGCTAACAGACCAATTTTAAAAATTAAACTCACCGGTGACGGAGACTTGGAACGTCTGGTTGAAATTAGGAAAAATGCTCCTGAATCACGTCTAGTAATTGACGCGAATGAGGGCTGGACTCCAGAACATTATAAACGCTATGTTCCGGAATTTAAAAAGCTCGGAGTAGAAATGATTGAACAGCCATTTCCTGCGGATAACGACGGTATATTAAAAACCCTTGACCATCCAATTCCGGTCTGCGCTGATGAGTCATGTCACGATACCGCTGACCTTGAGCGATTAGTCGGACTTTATGAGTTCATAAATATTAAACTGGATAAAACCGGAGGTCTCACTGAAGCACTGCGCCTACAGGCAGCGGCGGAAGATAAAGGTTTCCAGACAATGATAGGCTGCATGTCTGCAACTTCACTCGGTATCGCACCGGCGTTTTTAATTGCCCAACGCGCAAAAATAATTGATTTGGACGCGCCCTTATATCTTTACGATGACAGGGCTTTTCCGCTTAAATATGATGGAAGTATAGTTTTTCCGCCTTCAGCTGAATTGTGGGGCTGACAAGTTAGTGTGAGTATTTGCAACTATTAAATATTTAACACGCAAATTCATTTAGCAATGATTGACTCTTAAATGTTTTTTGTAATTTGATAATCCAACACTTTTTTTAATCTGCTACAGTTGTAACTCTTAGTATTATAGAGCTAATATTTAAAATTTGAAAATCTATGACCGATAATAAGCCACGAAGAAAATTAGCCGCTATCCTTGCTGCAGATGTGGTAGGTTTCAGCAAAAAAATGGGAGAGAACGAGAACCGTACACTGAAAAATCTCAAAGCTTGTCGAACCATCACCGATGAGTCCATCGAAGCGAACCATGGGCGTGTCTTCGGGAGTGCTGGAGACTCCGTGATCGCCGAGTTCGCCAGTCCAGTGGATGCCATCGTAGCTGCGGTCGAGTTCCAACGCAATTTAAGAGATCGTAACTTAGAAATTCCTCCTGAAGACCAAATGGAGCTTCGGGTAGGTTTAAATCTTGGGGATGTAATCATTGAGGGGGACAATCTCTATGGTGACGGGGTGAACGTCGCAGCCCGGCTGGAACCACTGGCGGAACCGGGGGGCATCTGCGTTTCCGGTAAATTTCACGAAGAGGTGCGCCGCAAGCTCGATCTGAGTTTTGTGAGTACGGGACCACAGGAGATGAAAAATATCGAGGATCCTGTTCACACCTTTAACGTTTTGCTGGGACATGAAGCGGAGGGTGTTTCACAGATATCTTCCGCGGCTCCATCATCACCTCCGGTGCAGCAACAATCTGCCAACGCAAAACCTCGACTTATTGTACTTCCTTTTAACAACCTCAGTAATGTTGAGGATAATGATTTTCTAGTAGACGGAATTGTGGAGGATCTAATCACTGAATTTTCTCGTATCAATTCTATAGAGGTGATTTCTCGCAACACGGCGTTTTCCTTCAAAGGCAAGGAGGTCAATAACGCCCAAATCGCAACTGAATTCGGTATCGATTTCATTGCCAACGGGAGTATTCGCTCCTCGGGTAATCGCATTCGAATTTCTGTAGAACTGACCGATCCTGAATCTGGCAGCTCAATTTGGAGCGAACGCTACGACCGCACGATGGACGACGTCTTTGAGGTACAGGACGAGATTGTCCGGAAGGTCATCGTCACGCTGGTGGGAAAGCTAGAGATGGCTGGGCTGGAGCGTGCCAAACGTAAACCAACTGAAAACTTAACCTCATACGAGTACCTCCTGCGAGGCCGTGACTTTCATCACAAGTTTTCTAAGGAGGGTGTCCTCTCTGCCATAGAGATGCTAGATAAATCCATTGAGGCTGACCCCAACAACGCACTGGCTTATGCTTGGCGGGCATGCTCAATCGGACAGGGAATGGGCCAAGGGTATTTAGAAGGCAATTTAGAAGATATCCTTGCTGAAGCCAAGTCAATGATTCAGAAGTCACTGGAGCTTGATGAAAATGATTTTGAGTGCCATCGCCTGCTCTGCGAGATCAACAAGTTCTTTAAGGATTTTGAGCAAGCAGAGTATTACGGTCGTAAAGGCTTCGAAATGAATCCAAATGATCCCCGCATCGTTTCTGCGTATGGGGATTTGCTAGTGCTTACTGGTAGGGCTGGAGAGGGTACGGATTTACTGATCAAGGCGTATGAACTCGATCCGGTTGGAATGGGCGCCAGCAATGCTGACTCCCGACTAGGGGACGTCATGTTTGGAGCATATATGAAGGGAGATTACGAGCAATGCCTGGAATATGACAAGAAGACCGGCAAGAAGAAGCCTCTGGCATGGGCTGCAAAAATCGCCAGTCAGCAATCCTTAAATCAATTTAAAGAAAAAGAGGTTGAACTGAAAAAATTTGCAGACGTCTACCCTCAGATAGTGCTGGATGATGAAATTGACAAAATACACATTCAGGACGCCAGTGCAAAACAGACCCTGAAGGATCTTGTCGCGTGACCCAATGCCATGACTAAACCCTTTTTGAGAAGGACTGAATGAATAAGTAGAGACTAAAAATTGGAGCAGATTTTACTTAAATCTCATGTACAGACATTGAGAACAAAAAAATCAACATGCTTGCAGGAATTTGAATTTGATGCTTCAAAAACTATTTGTGAGCAACCGCAAATCCTTCTGTGTGTAATTTAAATTAGTCAAAAATACTAACTTGTCTTATAAATTTAAAGAACAATGAGTGAACAGAAACCACGAAGAAAATTAGCCGCTATCCTTGCTGCAGATGTGGTAGGTTTCAGCAAAAAAATGGGAGAGAACGAGAACCGTACACTGAAAAATCTCAAAGCTTGTCGAACCATCACCGATGAGTCCATCGAAGCGAACCATGGGCGTGTCTTCGGGAGTGCTGGAGACTCCGTGATCGCCGAGTTCGCCAGTCCAGTGGATGCCATCGTAGCTGCGGTCGAGTTCCAACGCAATTTAAGAGATCGTAACTTAGAAATTCCTCCTGAAGACCAAATGGAGCTTCGGGTAGGTTTAAATCTTGGGGATGTAATCATTGAGGGGGACAATCTCTATGGTGACGGGGTGAACGTCGCAGCCCGGCTGGAACCACTGGCGGAACCGGGGGGCATCTGCGTTTCAGGTAAATTTCACGAAGAGGTACGCCGCAAGCTCGATCTGAGTTTTGTGAGTGCGGGACCGCAGGAGATGAAAAATATCGAGGAACCTGTTCACACCTTCATGGTTGAAATCGGCAGTTCCTCAAAAGTGCTGGAAGCCATAACCGTGCCAACAACTGCTGAAGCTTCACCAACTCAGCAAGTCTCTCCGGTTCAGGAAGTCGCACCCGCCACCACAGAAGCCAAGGTTCCCGCAATCGCGGTGCTGCCCTTCACCAACATGGGCGGTGATCCTGAGCAGGAGTACTTCGCGGACGGTATCACTGAGGATATCATCACCAACCTCTCGCTCTGGCGCACCTTTCCGGTAATTTCACGCAATTCCAGTTTCACCTACCGTGGGAAATCCCACAACCTCAAACAGGTCGCAGAGGAACTCGGAGCGCGCTACATCGTCGAGGGCAGCGTTCGCAAAGGCGGCAACCGTGTGCGCATTACCGCACAGCTGATTGACGCGGAGGAGGACCACCACCTCTTTTCGGAAAAGTGGGACCGCACACTGGAGGACATCTTTGATGTGCAAGATGAGGTTTCCGAGGCGATTGCCCGCAGAGTAGCCCCCTCAGTAACGGGTCACGAGCAGATTCGGCTCACCCGCAAACGTCCGGAAAACCTCAGCGCGTGGGAGGAGTGCCTGCAAGGGCTACGCTGCCTCCACGAACGCCAGCACACCGACCACGAAGACCCAGGACTCGTGCAGGCTCGTCAGCACTTTGAGCGGGCAGTTGAAATGGAACCAACTCACTCGGATGCCTATGCCCTTCTTGCGATCTGCAGTTTGTGGGAACTGCTCCAACGCATCACGAAGGATCCAGGAAAAACGCTTGACGAGATCATGACGCATGGCCGCAAGGCCGAAAGCCTGAACCCGGAAAATCCGACGGCATTGACGAGCATTGCTGCGGCCTACTTCTTCAGCGGAGACCATCCCACCGCAAGGGACTATGCCCAGCGTGCAGTGAAATTCAACCCCAGCAATGCAATCAGCTATTTATATCTGTCCTTAACCCAAACCCATTCCGGAGATTTTCAACAAGGGGAAGAGTCTATTCTCAAGGCGATTGAGCTTAGTCCGGCTGACCCGAGCATGAACCACTTTAATGCGACACATTGCTTTCCCTTGTTAGGGCAAGGAAGGTATGATGAGGCGCTGGTGGCGATTGACAAGTCATTGCGTCAACACAAAGTAGGACTAATGCTGGGATTCCGTGCGGCGGTGCTGGGACACTTGGAACGTGGTACGGAGGCCAAGACAGCACTGGACCGCTACCTTGAGTTGCGTCCCAACCTCAAAACCCGTGACGGCTACCGCCAAATTTTTATTCCCAATTCCGTACTCGCGGATACCATCATCGAAGGACTGGTCAAGGCTGGTTGGGAACCGGAGGAGTGAGACCCCGAACGATGAAAAAGTATTGATGATGAACTCGTAAAAAGTAAAAATGACAAACTTGTTTGTCATTCCCGCGAAAGCGGGAATCCATTATTTTAGATACTTACAAGTTCC
>ERZ1047821.2466-NODE-2466-length-11167-cov-6.344762_pt1 | contig 11167 bp, 7 predicted proteins | sample MGYA00383096_ERZ1047821 | MGnify/ENA primary metagenome ERZ1047821 (study PRJEB29581, sample SAMEA5548366) | metagenome | biome: marine; feature: coastal; material: water | depth 25 m | study: Short-term variability in the microbial, nano- and picoplankton... | reverse complement strand
GTTACTTTTACGCCCACAACCGGTTTTGCTGACAACGCTTCGTTTGAGTACACAGTAACAGATGGTAATGGTGACAGCTCCGCAGCGACTGTTTCATTGTTTTTGAACGATACGCCGGTCGCTCAGAATGATTCAGTGGGTACGCCTATTGACACGCCGGTGTCGATCGATGTTACTCAAAATGATACTGGTCTCTTGAATGGTCTTGCAGCTATAGAAATTGTAACTCCGCCGGATGCGTTGATTGGTTCCGCTGTTGTTAATGGCACCATGATAGATTACACGCCGGTCGTAACCGGTGTCGCAAGTACCGATATGTTTACGTATCGCATTTCAGATGCGGATGGCGATCTCTCAGTACCTGCGACGGTCACCATTGGAATTGGATTTTCAGCACAAGATGATGTTGTGAGTGTGATTGAAAACACAAGTGATGCGCAACGAATACTCGGAGGGGCAGCCCGAACAATTAGTATTTTGACTAACGATGCGCTAGGGCCGCCGCCGAGTGCTACCATTATGTCTGTAGATACGACGGGCACTTCAGGCATGGTGGTTATCAGCGGCAATGATATTCTTTACACTCCTCCAGTTGGTGCTTTTGGTGGAAGTGACTCGTTTACATATGCGATTACTAATACTACTTTAGCGCAGAGCTCGACTGGAACTGTTAGCGTGAAAACTGTATCGATTTGTACTCTTGATAACGTCAATTGTGCAGGATTGTCCCCGGCGCTAGAATTCACCGATATTCAATCGGCGGTAGATGCCGCGTCACCTGGAGATTGGGTGAAGATTCAGGGCGGAACATATAATCACGCGACAACGGATGTTCTCCTACCGAGGACACTACTGGATATAGGTGTTTCAGGTACTAACATGGAGCCGATTCGTGTAGAGGCGTTTGATGGTGAAAGCGTGACACTTACGGGCTGGCGTAAAACGGCAAACGGGTGGGGCGACTGCACTTCAATAGATCGTAGTAAGAACATTCAGATAACAGGTTTTGATGTATCGACGAGCTATATCATCAGTATAGATGGGACTTCAATAAGCGAAGTTGGTGATACCGACTCTACTACAACAGTAGCTAAACTTGCGGTCGCGCTTGAAGCATCAAATGAACCTGGGTTTGTAGCTTTGGCATTTAAGAGTAGTGGTGACACACTGATGATCTCGAGCCCAACGGGCCCATTCACTGTGACTAGAACAGTGAGTGGTGGAACCGGGACTTGGGGGGCCGTTGTGGACGAAGCAGTAACCAGCCCACCTGGGTGTACAGACTCTCCAGTAGTGAACAACGAGATTGTTGTTAGGGTCTCGGGTGAATATATTGAGCTTCGTAATGTAACAATTGAAGATTCTACTCGTTATGGGCTTGAAGTGACCGGTAAGAACAGTACCTTTGAGAATATTTCCGTACGAAATAGTTTCAATGATAACATTTTTGTTGGTGCCCGAACGCTTACGGGTGCTTCTCACGGTAACAAGTTCAAATTGATCGAAAGTTATCTGTCACGACACGGTGCAGGCATGCTGGTTAGTTCTGTAAACAATGGCAATCCCATCAGGTATGATTTTCTCTACGATACTGTGATTGAAGATTCCTTGTTTTATCTTAACGGTCACCAATCAGACGGTAAGATATCACCTCCAGTAGCTGGGGATTCAGCGGGCGGTGGAAATTCGGATGGTTTTGTTGTCACCAAATCTTGTGAGGATGACAAATTCAAGGCAGCCACGCTGGTGTTAAATTCGGTTACGAGGGAGACATTGTGTCCTGATAACAGGCTCTCCGGTTCGGTCGTGTTCAACAATGCCGATGATGGTATTGATGCTACGTGGGGGGATTCAGTAGTCAGTGGTAACATTTCGTTCCTTAATGGCCCTCAAGGCTTTAAGGGGTACAAGTCCCTTCGCCAATCACAGGTAGGTATCGCATATGTTGGCAATATTGCAGTGAGCGAAGACGTTGGTTTTGAGATTCGCCAAGATAAACGTGGGTCATTTATACACAACCTCGCAGCCCATAATAACGACGAGTTGAAGAGAGGGATTCAGATTTCTCCGACCAATTTGGCGAGATCAGAGGATTATGAGGTATTTAACAATTTGTCTGCTTTTAACCCGAGCTTTGATTTTCTTATTACTGGTAATCCAGCGGTAAGGCCTGATATTAGGAATAATTGGGTAGAAGACAGTAATCTGGGCGATGAGTTTCCAAGTTTTGGCGATCCTATGATTGTAGATTCTACGTTTGATGGTGAATCGATTGATGTCAATTTTCCTGTAGGTTCATCGAATGAAGAAAAACTCGCTTTTATAAGAGATCAAAGCAGGCAAGCATTGTCTCCGAAGCCTGGTAGTCCTTTGATTGATGCCGGTAAGCTGGTTCCCGGACTGCACTGTACTACCGCTGATGATTCTGCGACTCCACCTGCCGTCACTGCGACTTGTAGGCACTGGTTGGGGCTTGCTCCTGATATTGGCCCCTACGAAGTTAAATAGATGCTAGACTTTTTTATGACAGGGAAGCAGTTGCCTGATCATGGCTTTGTGAGGTCGCGCGAGACTGCGCGTAGCCCAAAAATTCACTTCTGTTCCTGTCGTCGAGGTCATGGAACTACCCCAGAGTGATACGTTACAGTCTCTTAATTGCGTTCGTAGGCTTTGTTTGCGTGGTAAGCTTTAAGGATTGGTATCGCGCGCTCTGTTTCATGATCCCCATTTTGGCAGTCCTCGAACGTCCAGATATGCCGAAAGCAATGCTTGGAATTCCCGGCGCTAATCCGTTTAATTTTATGCTTGTTATGATATTGATGGGCTGGTTCCTGCAGCGCAAACGTCAACACCAAACGTGGGGTCAATCTGCGACTATTAACTTTTTGCTCTTATCCTACGCCATCGTTGGCATTATTGGTTTTCTCAGAATGTATTTCGACAACGATGGTGTCGGCGAGATTTATACAAATTTGGGTATCGAAGTACCCAATGGCACAGCAATCATCAAAGACCAGTTCATTAACGTGTTTAAGTGGACTATACCGGGTTTATTGATTTGCTACGGTGCAACCACTCCACAGCGATTTAATTGGATGGTTTTTAGCATACTCCTGGCTGGGATGCTTCTCGCGTTGCAGATAATTAAGAATATGGTGCCAGCACTCATCTCCGGTGAAGACATTGGTGCCAGAGCCCTGAGAGTTTTGGGTAGGGATATTGGCTACCACAGAGTAGATTTGTCTCCTCTGATGGCGAGCGTGTCATGGGCGTTTTTCTTTTTTAGTTCGAACTTTAAGGGTGGCATCCTGCGATTTGCCGCTCTCTCTGGGTTTTTGATGGCAGCGCTGGCTATGATTCTCACTGGTGGGCGTTTAGGTTTCGTTTCCTGGCTTGTTCTTGGCTTGATAATAGCCATTGTGAGGTATCGAAAACTCCTGATCGTTGGGCCGCTTTTGGTCATCACACTCATACCCTTGCTTCCCGGTGTCCAAGAAAGATTATTCGAAGGCTTTGACAGCGAAACGCATGAATCCTTGCAGTCAGAAAAACTCGACACAATCGATTCGGAAGGCAGAGATACCTATGCCATTACCTCAGGACGAATTGTTGTTTGGCCTTTAGTTCTCGAAAAGATCTGGGAATCTCCCTACTTCGGCTATGGTATGAATGCCATGATGAGAGCGGGTGTTGTTAATATGGTTCATGATCTTATCGGGCAGTGGGGCTTTGCTCATCCACATAATGCCTATCTTGAACTGGTTCTTGATGCCGGGATCATTGGCGCCTTGCCGATCCTCTGTTTTTTCGCAGTGCTGCTGTTTAAAGCCAGACCAAGATTTTTTGCGCTTGAAAACCCGGTGGAATACCAGGCCGCAGCGCTTGTTATTGCCTTCGTACTAATACAGCTCATCGCTAGTTTTGGTGGGCAATCGTTTTACGCCAGAGAAGGTGTAGCGTTGATGTGGTGTTCGATTGGCTTATTTTTGAGCACTCTGAAAAAGGACCGCATGTTAGTAGTCAATGCTGCGGAGACTACTGGCGATGTGCCTGTACCTGACCTTCGGCAGAGATGGCAACAATCCAAAGAGAGCAGGTTTGATCCTAAAACCGCTTTCCTGAAACAGAATTTTTCAAAAGAAGAATGAAGTGACAGAGCATTTCGCTAAATAGAAATTCATCTAATCTCGTTGAGTAGTCGTACCCAGTATGTTGCAATTTGTTGTCTGGTACATCGCTCCAATACCTCGTCAGACCCCGCAATCGCCAGTGATTCTAGGTGAGCTGGTTCTCCGAGGAGCTTTTTGATTTTCTCAGCCAAAGCAGATGAGTCTCCCACGGGTATCATATAACCGGATACGCCATCGTCTACAAAATCAGACAGATCTCCCACCTGAGTAACAATTGGCACGGTTTTCATAGCCATAGCTTCCAGCATGGCGATTGAAACACTTTCAGACCTTGAGGTTAAAACGAAGAGTTTTGATTTCCCTAAAATAGCGCTGACATCACTACGCTGTCCCATAAATTCAATGTTCTGGCTGGTACCTAAATCAGAGGAAAGTTGTTCAAGTCGTAACAATTCTGGTCCATCGCCAACAATACTGACCTTAATCCGTGGATGTGAGTGTAATAGTTCTGCGATTGCGTTTATCAGCGTGTCAATTTGTTTGATCTCAGCGAGACGTCCAACAAAAACGACATCAATCTCTCTTTCTGTCTGCATCAACTCAGGGGCAGGAAAGATACTGCCCGTTAGAATCTCGAGCTGGTTTTCATATCCAAGGTTCATTAAGTATTTTTTAACACTAGAGCCACGGACGAAAATAACGTCAAATTGGCGAATAACCGCTTTGCTGATGTTTTCAACCAGTAATGAATTGCCACCCAGTGCTTTTAACACACTGTTTTCGGCACCATACCCTCCACCTTCGATTTCGGTTATTCCGGAGGTTACTTGGTATGCCGCTTTGCTACCGAGTAGTCGAGCGCAAATAAGGGCGATCAATGCACAAGGGAAAATGTGATATCCCATGAAAAGGTCGGCGGGGTGCTTATAGCCCTGCCATAGCGTGTAAACAAACTTCGCACCTGCACGACTGAATGTTTTTTGCATCCAGAGCGGTGGGCAAGCATAAATCAGATTAGGCAAGCTGGAAACCGGCTCGTCGCATACGAGTCGAATTTCACCATAGTCTGATCTGGCCAGCGGTTCTATATGTGCCTTGAACCAGTTTGGATTGTCGATAGTGACGCAGACAATTACCCGGTTGACCGGTGTTTCATTCCTTTTTCTCTTATACCGCGGAAGCAGTGTAATCAATCGGGTGAAGGTGTAGATGCAAGAGAGAAATAGAATGGCGAATGTTCTTTTCATATCACTGTCCAAATAGCGATTGTGTTCGAGATGATGCGAACTATTTTGATAACTTTGAAAGGGGGTCAAGCAAGGTGTTGCTTTTGCATACGCAGGGATTCATACCAGGCTCGATAGTCTGAGAATATCATTTCATTACAAGACCGAGCCCAGGCAAGAAACTCATTGAGGTTGTTTTCGGATTGTTCGCTAAAGTTTTTGTTATGACCGATTGCAACGATTGGGACAGGATCGGTCTCGTCTTTAAACCGTTCCATATAACTTTCAGTTAATTGAATCATAGCCCAGGCGGGTAGTGTTGAAAAATCTAGCATAACGTTGCCGATACTTCTGATTTTTGAAAACTTGCCGATCAAGGATTGCGTACGATTATTTGGGCCTGCGTAGCTTCCTGTGCAATCGGCTGGAAAACTGTTGAAGGCTCTCGATTCCAGCAAAGCTTTAATATGTGCAGACTTTCCCAATTTGCCTGTTGTAATGGGAACCTCGACTGTGTGACCTTGTTCATCCTCAGTGCAAACATCGTCTGAAACGTTCCAAAAGGGTTTGTCAGGGCAGTTTCTAAAGTCGTACCAGTCACCTTTTGCATGATTGAACATGCCGGGTGCGGCGGTGGAATCGATAGTGACTCCGAATTCTCCCAGGCGCTGGAAAAGGTTTCCACTTGGCTGTATGGTCCATCCGCCTGCTCGGAATGCTCGTAGCGCAGGTGTATCCAAGCATTCTAGCTCATTGAGATAGTTATATGCGGTTGCAATGCTGCGCTGTTGATCGACATCCGAGAGATTTCCTACACGCCATTTTTCGAGTGCGAGAGTCCATTTACTTTCCTCCAGTTGTGCTTCAAGCCACTGTGGATGAAGATGCATCTCGAGCCTGTGGTTGCTCGATGAAAGTGAAGCGAGTTGTTGCTCAATTAAGTGGTAAGAATCAAGCAGGTTGCAAGGTGGCTGATGCTTGAAACAGGAAAATTCAAGAGCTTCGACAAACAAGCTAAGACATGCATTGTGAGATTCGACGATGGAGCGACACCGATCTGTTGGTTCAATGAGACACTTGTCGATGCACCCTGATCCATCTCCAAACAGCTCGTAGTCCAAACTTAGAATCAGGTGGTACTTTTTCACTTTCAACTTTTCCTATTTTACTTGCGGTTGGTTAAGAATGACATAGAATCGGTCATCTTACTTTTTACCTGTTTGACTGTGGAATGAATAAGATTTGAGTTTACCTCAAAACTAACATGGTCGAAATGGAGTAGTGAAGCACACGAGATTTTAGTGGCAAATGAGTGAATGTGAATAAGATAACTTTAGAGGTGATTGAAGACTGGGATAAGTTAAGCCTAATAGCATCAGAGTGGGACGACTTGTTGGTGCGTGCAGAAGGCGCTGATTTTTTCGTCTCCTGGGAGTGGGTAGATGCATGGTATAGAGCTGGGAACAGACCCTCAATTTATGTCATTGTGCTACGAGATGATGATCAACGTCTCATTGCCCTTGCGCCGCTCTACATTTCGTCTTTGAAATTGTTTGGGTTGTTATCATATCGATGCTTGAGGTTGCTGGGAGATAGGCATTCAGGTGCTGAGTATCAGTGCCTGATTGGAGATCGTTCGTTCACTAGTGAATGTTATGACCTGATTCTAAAACATCTAAGCCAGCAAGCTGGTGACTGGGATGTCATCTGGTTGTTGAAACTGCCAACCTGGCAGAATAATGAACGCACTTTTCTTCAGTGTGTGGAGAATAGCAAACTCGAGTCCTATGGCAGGAATGTAGAGTTTGCTTACCTGAAGCTGCCTCAAACGGTAGACGCTTTCTGGCTATCACAATCCAGGTCCAGTCGAGCAAATAAGCAGAGAACCGAGAATCGAATCCCTGAAGATAACAATATCTCACTAGTCGATTCCCGGGATTCATCCATGCCAATTTACTCCCAGATTGAAACGCTATTCGAGTTACACCAAAAACGTTGGCAGATGACTGGTCGTGACGGTGCCTTTGTGCGTCGACCGGCATTGACTCTTTTTTTTAGATATTTCATTCCCCTGGCACTGGAGAGGAGTTGGTTGCGGTTATATATTCTGGAAGCAAATGGCGAATCTGTTGCTGTTCAAATGGGGCTGGTTTTCAACAAAGTTTTTTACGTCATCCAGGAAGGATTTGATCCGGGATACATTGAGGGAATAGGCAACTTACTGAGAGCTCGAGTGATCGAAGAGTGCATTCGCGAGGGTCTGTCAGAATACGATTTTCTTGAAGGTTACACTGAGCATAAACGTCGCTGGGGTGCTAAAATGCGTGTCGGCCAGGATGTACTAATCTGGAATGGTAATTTGAGGAATTTTGTCTTTCGTTGGCGTAAGCTATGGCCAAGCGGAAGGTTTTTGAAACAGGTGGATTAAGTTGGAGCTAATGTCCAAAGCGTTCAAGGGTTTCTCGCTGATCTTTCTACAAGTTATATTTATTTTTATAGGAAACTAGCATGTCTGATACGGTATTGGTTACCGGAGCCGGGGGCTTTATTGGTAGCCATCTCGTTGAATTGCTCGTGAACGAGGGTTACAAAGTTCGAGCATACATACATTATAATGCGAATGATAATTGGTTTAACCTGAATTATTTGTCAGAAGAGAAACTCAGCGCTGTGGAGGTTATATCCGGCGATATTGCTGATGCTTTTTCGGTTAGGAATGCAGTAGAGGGGTGCAAATACGTGTTTCATCTTGCCGCTCTGATAGGGATTCCTTATTCATATCGTGCACCGGGCTCCTACGTGAGTACAAATATCAACGGTACCCTGAACGTAGTCGAAGCATGTCGTAGTTGTGGGGTCGATAGATTGCTTCACACCTCAACCAGTGAGACGTATGGTTCTGCACAGTATGTTCCTATCGACGAGAAGCACCCTTTGGTGGGGCAATCTCCATATTCAGCGAGCAAAATTGGGGCGGATAAAATTGCGGAGAGTTATTGGCTCAGCTTTGAAACACCTGTGACCGTCGTACGCCCATTTAATACGTTTGGACCTCGTCAGAGTGGTCGCGCCATTATTCCAACCATCATTTCTCAGGCACTCGCGAATGGTTCTCTCAAGTTGGGTAGCCTTGATCCAGTGCGCGACTTGACCTTTGTGACAGATACCGCACGAGGGTTTCTTGCAGCCGCAAGATCAGAAAAAGTAATAGGGCAAACTGTGAATCTGGGAGTTGGCAAAGGGGTAACTATCGGTGATCTTGTCGATCTTATCGCCGGCCTGCTCGGCCAGGAATTACCTGTAGAAGTAGAAGGTCAGCGCATCAGACCCGCAAACAGTGAAGTTCGTGAACTGATAAGTAACAATGCAAAAGCAAGAGAATTGATGGCCTGGGAACCCGAAGTAAAACTCAGAGAGGGTTTGTCGCAAACAATTGATTTTATTCGGGATAACCTCGACAAGTTTAAAACCGATACTTATGGTGTCTAGGGAATATTAATGGTGAGTAATAATGAGGATCTGGATAACACAAGAGTAGTTATTCTTGCAGGTGGCAAGGGGACGCGCCTTCGTCCTTTGACTGTGGTGTTTCCCAAACCTTTGGTGCCAATCGGTGAAATGCCCATATTAGAGATTCTTCTCACTAAGCTTAAGAATCACGGACTAACAAATGCGGTGATATCCACTGGATACCTCGCTGAGTTGATCCGCGCGATTTTTGGAGATGGCAAAAAATATGGAATGAACTTGTCATACGTGCACGAAGAGTCCCCGTTGGGAACGGCAGGTTCTCTCAGTCTTCTTGAGCAAGATGCCGAAAACTATATCGTTATGAACGGTGACCTCCTGACGACGCTGAATTTCGGCAAAATGATAGCATTTCACCAGACTGAAGATGCGGACGTTACTATCGGTATTCATCGACGTGAAGTTAAGATTGATTTTGGTGTTGTCGAGACACAAGACGGGCAGTTCCATGGTTTCAAGGAAAAGCCTACGATGAATTATGATGTCAGTATGGGGGTAAATGTACTTTCCAAGCGTGTGCTGGAATATGTTAAGTCTGATACCTTTTTTGATATGCCTGATCTGATATTGAAGGTACATGAAAATGGTGGAAAGGTTGCTTGTTTCAATGAAGATTGCTACTGGCTCGATATAGGTCGCATGGATGACTATGCTCAGGCTCAAGCTGATTTTATTGAGAACCAGTCGCTTTTTCTTGGTCAATAATTGTGGCGTTAGGGAACATTTGGGTTACTGGCTATCGCGGGTTTACGGGAACTCACATGCTTCAGTTGATTGGAGAAGTCGCTCCCGATGCTACTGTGATTGGTCTCGGTCGGTCGGTCAGTGATGAAACTGATGTTGATGTTTGCTTTACATTGGACCTAAATAATTTAGATCAGGTTCGAAGGTGTGCAATAGATTATCCACCTGATTATGTTATCCACCTCGCTGGTGCTATGCCGCCAGGTTCTGAAGAGCAGATGTGGTTAGATAACGTTGCGGCCACCTTCAGTCTGTTGTCAGGAGTCTTTCTCGCTGGAAGTAAGCGCCCGAGAGTTCTCATGGTCGGCTCTGCGGCTGAATACCTCGTTTGCGAATCAGGAGATTACTGTGAGAGTTTGCCAACCGGAGGGCAATCACCGTACGGCAAATCAAAGTCTACTCAAATCGATTTGGCCTTGCTAGAGGCTAAAGCGTTGGGAATTGATTTGGTCGTAGCCAGACCATTTAACCTTATTGGCCCCGGATTGTCTGAAAATCTCTTTCTCGGAAAAGTCTGCCAACAACTTAGACAAGGGGTAGAGGCTCTCAACCTGGGCCGGATCGATTCTGAACGGGACTTTGTAGATATTCGAGATGCAGTGATAGCTTACTGGAAAATATTGATGTGCGGCCGACCAGGACAGGTTTATAACGTCTCTACAGGTGTTGCGACGCGCATTGAAACTGTACTTGATATTGCAATCCAGTACTCAGGGAGACCGATTCAGATCAACGCTGACACGGGGTTTACTAAAAAGGGAGATTTTGATCGTAGTTGCGGTGATAACACGCGTATCTCCAAAGAGCTAGGCTGGTCAGCTACGTACTCGCTTGAAGAGTCAATAGTCGATATGTTGGAGTTTGATTGATTGGAATTTAAACATGATATTTGTATTGTCGGTCTGAAGTGTTTGGACTTGTTAGTGGAAGCTGAAACGCCGAAATACCTTGGCGGTATAGAGAGGGTGTTGGTTGCGCTGGCGAAGGGGTTAGTGGATCAAGGAAAAAAAGTTGCATTTGTGACCTTCAATGAAGGTCTGCCCCAAGGTGCGAAAGTCCAAGGAATTACCGTATATCATGCGTATGCGGTTAATACTGGGATCAAGGGGGTCAGGTTTTTTCATCCAAAGGCGACTTCAATTTATCGCGCTATGTCTATGGCTGATGCCGAATACTATCTTCAAATGGGTGCCGGTACAGAAACTGCTGTATCGGCGGCAATAGCTCAGTTCTGCCTGAAGGGTAGTCGAAAGTTTTTCTATTGTGTTGGTAGTGATAGTGACTGTCAGCGCAACCCCTCCCTGATAGAAAGTGGTTTTGAAAAGCGGCTCTATAAATGGGGTTTGAGGCGTGCAGATCTGGTCGTCTCACAAACCGAGTCTCAAAAAAAACTACTGGTTCAGAATTCAGACCTTGGATCTGTAGTCATTCCCATGCCTTACCAGTCAGAAGAAAAAGACCTGCCCGCGCTTAAATTGCAACCACAGTACCACGCAGAGTTTCTTTGGATTGGCAGGATAATGCGCGAGAAACGTCTTG
>ERZ1047821.2465-NODE-2465-length-11172-cov-15.446074_pt1 | contig 11172 bp, 9 predicted proteins | sample MGYA00383096_ERZ1047821 | MGnify/ENA primary metagenome ERZ1047821 (study PRJEB29581, sample SAMEA5548366) | metagenome | biome: marine; feature: coastal; material: water | depth 25 m | study: Short-term variability in the microbial, nano- and picoplankton... | reverse complement strand
AAATTTTTTGTTTCCATATTTATTTTCTTTGTATTATAACCTGATTTTTAAAATCAAGATTAACCGATTTTAAACTATCTAATAATCCAGATGAATGAACAGTATTAAAAAATGCTTGATAATTTTTGAATTTTGAGACATAGTTTCCATCACTGATTAAATTCAAATCATATTGAAAACCGTCAACATTAAATATTAATTTATTATTTGACTTAGTTAATCCAGCTATATGATTTGATAAAAATTTATCATTTTTTAAGTAGAAACCTAAATCACCAAACAATTTTAAATCAACCGAATCTACAGTACTTAAAATCATTGGACATATTTCTGAAAAATTTTTAGATAATGGCATTTTTTTTCCATTAGCATCTATATAATACTTTTCATTCAAAACTCTAAACACTGGATTTTTTTCTTTAATATTTACTCCCAATTTTCCATCAACACTAATTGATACTTCAGCAGAGCTTACATATCCGTTTGATAAAATTAAACGTTCAATTTCTTTCAAATTTAAATTACTTTTCAAAATTTCATTAGAAAATAATTTACTTTGTGTTAACAATTTATTAACCGAATCTTTAGAGATAAATTTAAAATCTGTATCCACATAACTTAAGTCAGAAAATTCAATACTTCTGTTCTGATTTTTATTAAAACTAAATAATGTCAATAGACTAACAGTTAGTATCAGAAAAGACATTTTTAACATATTTAAATTCATATCAAAAAAGAATATTATTTTTAATTATTTCAACTTCATCAGCAATATCTCCAGCACCCATTATTATAAAAACTTCAGAATCAGATTCTTTTAAAGAATTTGATAAATCAGATTTATGTAATATTGATTTATTTTTATTATCAATTAACTCTAATAATTTATCAGAACTAATATTAGTTATGGGTTTTTCTCTTGCAGGATATATTTCTGTTAAAATGATATTATCAAACTTTGATAATATTTCTGCAAATTCATCCATAAAATCTCTTGTTCTTGAATATAAATGTGGTTGAAAAATAGCAGTATTTTTTTTGTCTGGGTATAAATCTTTTATAGTATCATAAACAGCTTTAATCTCACTTGGATGATGAGCATAATCATCTATAATTATTTTTGGTGTTCGTAAGGCGTAGCTAAATCTTCTTTTAACGCCTAAAAATGTAGACAAAGAATTTGTAATGGATTTATCGTCAATATTTAATTCTTTTCCAATAGCAAATGCAACAAGTGCATTTAATGCGTTATGTTTACCAGGCATATTAAACTTTACAGAATCTATTGAAATACCATTATAATTTATATTAAAAAAAGATGATGATTTTGAATTAGAATAATTCGAGATAAAATATTGACATTTAGAACTAAACCCATATGATACACCTCCTAACAAAGTTTTTTCATTAGAAAATAGTACTCCTTTGGGTTTAATATTATCAATAAATTGGGTGAACGATTTATTTAATTCCTCTTTAGTATTATAAATATCTAAATGATCAGGATCTACTGATGTGACACACGCTATATTTGGAAATAAGGTATGAAATGATCTGTCAAACTCATCAGCTTCAACTAATACAATATCGTTGCCGTTTTGTATTAAGTTTGAGTCATAATTTTCAGAAATTCCTCCAACAAAAGAAGTAAAGCTAATGTTGTTTTCATAAAGAATATGAGACAAAATTGATGAAGTTGTTGTTTTACCGTGAGTTCCTCCGATAGCTATACAAAATTTATTTTGAGAAATCAGTCCAAGCAGTTCTGATCTTTTTAAAATTCTAAATCCATTTTCTTTAAAATACATAAATTCTTTATTAGATTTAGAAATAGCAGGAGTATAAACTATCAAAGTTTCTGAATTATTTAGAAAATCAGTTGGAATATTTACAACATCATTACTGTAGTGAACTTGAGCACCTTTATTAGAAAGTAATTTAGTTATAGTAGAATTCACTTTATCATATCCAGCTACATATTTATTTTCGTTGATAAAATAAAAAGCCAATGAAGACATACCTATCCCACCAATTCCTAAAAAATAAATTCTTTTGTAATTATTAATCATTTTAAAAAAAATTTAATATGGTTAACAATATCTACTGTGGCAGTAGGCTTTTCAATTTTTTTTATTGAGTTTGATAATTTTAAAGAATATTCTTCGTTTGTAAATATTTTTTCGAAAACTTGCTTAAAGTCAGTATTCAAATCTTTTTCCATTACAATTTCTGCTGAGTTTAAATTAACAATAGACATTGCATTTTTAGTCTGATGGTCTTCTGCAACGTTAGGAGAAGGAATGAAAATTACTGGCTTACCAACTATACATAACTCAGAAATTACGCTTGCACCAGATCTTGATACAATATAATCAGCTGCTTTATAAGCATAGGTCATTTTATTTATAAATGGCTTAACTTTTACTATATCCGAATCAATTGATTGGTATTTTTGAAAATAATGATTTCCACATTGCCATAAAATTTGGATTCCTAATTTCTTGAAATAATTTAAATTGGATTTGATAAATTCATTAATTTTTAATGCACCTAAACTTCCTCCTAAAACTAATAAGGTTTTTTTGTTTTTATTTAGATTGAAAAACTCTAATGAAATTTCCTTTGAAATTTTTGAAATATAAATATCTTTTCTTACAGGATTTCCAGTAAACAATAATTTAGATTTAGGAAAATACCTATCCATTTTTGAATAAGAAACACAAATATAATTGACTGATTTAGAAAGAATTCTATTGGTAATTCCAGGATAAGAGTTTTGTTCTTGAATTAAAGTTGGTATTTTTAATTTTGAAGCAACATATAAAATTGGCCCACTAGCAAAACCCCCGGTTCCTACTACAAAATCAGGTTTAAATTTTTTAATTATAAAATAAGATTTTACAATACTTAAAAGAACCTTTAATGGAACTAACAAATTTGAAAAATGTAATTTTCTATTAATTCCACTAATCCATAATCCAATAATGTCGTACCCGTGTTCCGGAACTTTTTGCATCTCCATTCGATCTGAAGAACCAACAAATAATATTTTATTATTTTCAAATTTTATAGACAATTCTTCAGCAATAGAAATAGCAGGGTAAATATGCCCCCCTGTACCTCCACCTGATATTAAAAATCTATTCTGTTTCACTTAATATATTTAAAGGATTATCAGTATTTAAAATTTCTGTTGATTCTTTAGAACTTACACTTAAAACTATACCAAGTGCTAGAAAAGTCATCCAAATAGATGTCCCACCAGTACTTATTAAAGGTAAGGGCTGGCCAGTAACAGGGAAAAGCTGAACTGCAACTCCCATATTAATGAATGCTTGAAAAATTATAGGCAACCCTGCTCCTAATGCCAATAATTGTCCAAAAACAGTATTAGACTTATACGACACTATTATTATTCTAAAAAGTAATAAAAGGTAAAGAAACAATATACTAATAGCTCCTACAGTTCCATATTCTTCAGTAATTATTGCATAAATAAAATCCGATGTACTTTGGGGAAGAATATTTTTCATTGAACTTTTTCCTGCCCCAACTCCGAAAACCATTCCAGATGCTATTGCAGATTTAGCTCTCAAAATTTGATAATTATTTTCAGAATTTTCAGATGATGAAAAGTTTTCAATTCTACTTACCCATGTGTCTATTCTATTAGGCATTAAATCTGGATAATTTTTCACAGTTAAAAAGAAAAGTGAAAAAAGTATTATTCCAGAAAGCCCTATGCCTAATAAATATTTAAAAGGATATCCTCCGATAAAAATTAAAGTAATTATCATCAAAAATATCATAGCAGCAGTAGAAAAATTTGAAGGTAAAATTAAAAACACTATTAAAATAATTGGAATCCATAAAGGGATAATAGTTTTGGAAAAACTTATTTTTTTATTATAATTTTTAGACAAATAAAATGAAACATAAACCATTAACACAACAATAGCCATTGATGAAGGTTGAAAAGACAAACCAATAATTGGTAGCTTAATCCATCTACTTGCATTAGCACCATCTATTAGATTACCCTGTAAAGAAGTAATGAGTAAAACAGTTATAATAAAAGGTAAAGCCAACTTTGACAATCCTTTAAAATATTTATAAGGAATCAAATGTGTACCGTACATTATTAAAACACCAACTATTATAATTGCAAAATGTTTTAAAACATTCGATAAAACAAAACTATTTCCAAAATTAGAGCTTGCACTGTAAACAGGTAAAAAAGAAAAAACTGCCAATAATATAACTATTGACCAAATTATTTTATCTCCTCTAATTTTTTCTATTAATAAATTCATTATAATTTTCTAACCGCCTCTTTAAATTGATTTCCTCTGTCTTCATAATTTTTGAATAAGTCAAAACTTGAACAAGCTGGTGATAATAACACACTATCTTTTGATTCAGCAATTTTATATGCATTTTTAACAGCTTGAACCATATTATCATTTTCTATAATTATCTCTACAAATGGTGAAAATGATTCTATAATTTTTGAATTATCCATTCCAATACATATAATTGCTTTAACTTTTTCTCTTACCAAAGGAATTAAATCATCGTAATTATTTCCTTTATCTACACCTCCAGCAATCCAAACAGTTGATGATTTCATAGAATCTAAAGCGTAATAAACAGCGTTTACATTAGTGGCTTTTGAGTCATTTATATATTTTACTTTTTGGATAGTTAATACATGTTCAAGTCTATGATTTATAGATTGAAAATTTCCTAATGATTCCCTAATCTTTTCATCACTAATATTTAAAATTTTTGCAACAGTTGCGGCAGCCATATTATTTTGAACATTATGCTTTCCTTTAATGGATAAATTTTCAATTGGTATCATAAAATTGGTGTTATTTATATTAGAATTAATATTATCGTTTTTAACATATGTAAGATTATTTCCATTAGTGTTTTTGAGAGAAAATGGAATTTTTATAGAATTAACATTTCTATTGTTTAGCTCAGAAATGATTTTATCGTCATCATGATTGTAAATAAAATAATCTAATGATGATTGATTAGAAATGATTTTGAATTTTGAATTAACATAATTCTGAAAATCATAATTATATCTTTCTAAATGATCAGGGCTTAAATTGGTGATTACTGAAATAAACGGATTAAAATTTATTATATCATCTAATTGAAAACTACTTAGTTCTAAGACAACATATTCAAAGTTATTTTCGGCCGTTAAAAAGGAAAAACTATTACCAATATTGCCAGCTAGTCCAACACTTTTTCCTGAGCTTTTAAGAATGTGATAAATAAGAGAGCATGTAGTTGTTTTACCATTAGATCCAGTAACTCCAATTAAAATAGAATTTGTAAATCTATAAGCAAATTCAATTTCTGAAATTATAGGAATATTTTTAGATTTAATTTTGATGATTATCTCAGAATTATTAGAGATCCCAGGACTTTTAACAACTTCTTTGGCGTTAATAAATTTATTTAGAGTATGTCCACCTTCTTCATAACTAATATGATTATTTTCTAATATTTTTTTGTATTTTTTTTGTATTGTATTAAACTCTGAAAGAAAAACATCATATCCATTCCGATTTGCAAGAATGGCAGCTCCAACACCACTTTCTCCTCCCCCAATAACAACAATACTCTTTTTCATTATTATCTAATTTTCAAAGTTATTAATGAGAGAATAGCTAATAAAATTCCAATTATCCAAAATCTAACAACAATTTTACTTTCATGTAATCCAGATTTTTGAAAATGATGATGAATAGGTGACATAAGAAAAATTCTTTGCCCAATACCTTTTTTACTCTTAGTATATTTAAAATAAGCAACTTGAATTATTACAGATAATGTTTCAATTAGAAAAACACCACAAATAAGAGGAAGTAATAACTCTTTTCTTACAATTATGGCTATAACCGCAATAACACCTCCAATAGTTAGACTACCTGTATCTCCCATAAAAACTTGAGCAGGATAAGTATTATACCATAAAAACCCTATAAGTCCTCCAATAAAAGAGGAAATAAAAACAACTACCTCACCTACTCTGGGTATATACATTATATTCAAATATTCTGAAAAAATTATATTTCCAGAAACCCAAGCAAATACCCCCAATGTTATAGTGATAATTACCGAAGAGCCAGCTGCTAAACCATCGATTCCATCAGTTAAATTAGCAGCATTAGAAACTGATGTTATTATTAAAATAACAAAGAATACAAAAACAATTACACTTATAGTTTTACTTTCATTATTTGTTAATGGACTGAAAAATGAATAATCAAATTCATTATTTTTTAAAAAAGGAACAGTTGTTTTAGTAGACTTATATTCAGAATTTCCAATAACTTGAACAATATCATTTGAATCTAAATTATTTTGATTTTTTAAAGTTACCTGAGGATGAAAGAACAATATTAAACCCACAATCAAACCCAAACTTACCTGTCCTGTAATTTTAAACTTACCTTTAAGCCCTTTCTTGTTTTTTTTAAATACTTTAATATAATCATCTATAAAGCCTATAACACCAAGCCAGATAGTTGTAAAAAGAAGTATGATAATATATACGTTGGTAAAATTTGAAAAAAGTAAAACTGGTATTATAGTAGAGAAAATTATTATAAGTCCACCCATAGTTGGTGTACCATTTTTTTCTTTTTGACCTATCAAACCTAAGTCTCTAATTGACTCACCAATTTGTTTTTTATTTAAAAAATTAATTATTTTTTTACCAAAAATAATTGAGAAAAACAATGAAAAAATAAATGCTAAAGATGATCTAAAAGAAATGTACTGAAATAAACTAGCTCCTGTTAATTGGAATTGATTTTCTAAATATTCAAATAAAAAATAAAACATTTTAATTAGTAGTTTTTAGTGATTCTATTAAAAATTTTTTGTCGTTAAATTCAATTTTTTTGTTTCCTGTAATTTGATATTTCTCGTGTCCCTTACCAGCTATCAAAATAATATCATTTTTTCTTGCTATTTCGCATGCTTCTTGAATGGCTTTCCTCCTATTTATTTCTAAAATAAATTTATGTTTGTCTTTCTTTTCTACTCCATTTTTCATTTGATCTATGATCAAAATAGGGTCCTCAGATCTTGGATTATCAGATGTAAAAATTACTTTATCACTTAGAGAGCATGCTATTTTTCCCATTAAAGGTCTTTTTTCTTTATCTCTATCACCACCACAACCCACAACAGTTATTAATGATTCACTTAAATTTTTTATATCATTAATAGTGTTCAATACATTTTTTAAAGAATCTGGACTGTGAGCATAATCGATTATTCCAATTTTATCACTATTCAAATTCACTAACTCAAATCTTCCCTCAGGAGAATTTAATGAGCTAATTTTTTGTAAGATTAATTCATCTGAAATATTAAAAACTTTAGCAATACAAAAAAGTGTTAGTATATTGTACGCATTAAAAGTTCCAGTTAGCTTAGTCCATAATTCAGTGTCATTTATTAACAATTTCATTCCATTAAAATCTTTTTCTAAAATTTTTACAGAAAAATCTGAATTAGATTTCAAAGAATATGAAAAGATTTTACAAACTGCATTTTGAACCATATAATTACCATTCTTATCATCAACATTGGTTATTGCAAAACTTGATTTAGGTAAAGAATCAAAAAATATTTTTTTAACATCACGATAATCTTTAAAAGACTTATGATAATCTAAATGGTCGTGAGTTAAATTTGTAAAAACACCCACATTAAAATTCAAATTATAAGTTCTCATTTGTGATATTGCATGAGATGAAACTTCCATAAAACAATATTCGACTTTTGAATTAACCATTTCATTTAAAATATAGTTAAGAAATAGTGAGTCAGGAGTAGTTTGGCTAGTATTAAATTCAATATCATTAACCATTATTATATTAGTTGATATTAATCCTACTTTTTTATAAAGACTTTTAAAAAGCTGATACATTAATGTAGTACAAGATGTTTTGCCATTCGTTCCAGTAACTCCAATAAGCTTTATTTTTTGTGAGGGATTATCATAATAATTTGAAGATATTAAGGATAAAGTTTTTCTTGAATCAAAAACAATTATATAGGTTACATCTTTTGTGATTTGACTAGGAACTGAATTACATATAATAGCATTTGCTCCGTTAGAAATAGCATTACTTATAAAACTGTTTCCATCTGATTTATAACCTTTAATAGCTATGAATAAATCATTTTGTATAATTTTTTTTGAGTTAAATTCTATTTTATTAATTTCAATATCCGTATTTCCGATAACAGATTGTATTTCTACTTTATATAATATGTCTTTTAGCAACTTCATGTAAGACTTATAACTATTTGTTTTTTCGATTTATTAATTAATTTGAAGTTTTTAATGATCAAACCACTGCCTTTAAAAGAAACTTTAAAACCATAATTCTCCAAAGCAGGTAAAATATTTTTGAGATTTTTTCCTTTTATAATTGATAAATTATTGATGTCAATTAAATGATAATCTTTCTTATTGTAAATTTTAGAAAGATTAAAATTTTCTGTTTTATTAAAATCAACAGATTTAGGTGTTAATGAATATATTTTATCAGCAATTTTCTTAAAAACCGGAGCAGCAACTGTAGCTCCATAATATCCTTTTTTCTTATTTGGCTTATGGATTACTACAATACATGAATATTTAGGTTTGTCAGCCGGAAAATATCCAACAAAACTTGAAATATATTGCATATCATCAGTATTATAATCAACTTGACCAGTTCCAGTTTTTCCTGCAATTTTATAAATATTTGATTTTATATTGTTTCCTGTTCCACCTTTTTCATTAACAACATTTTCTAGCATAAGTTTAACCTTGTTCAGCGTATCATCTGAACAAATTGATGGATTTAAAATTGTTTTATTGTTAACCATACTACTTTGTCTTGTAAAAACTGGCTTAACCATTTCTCCGTTATTAGCAACTGAATTGTAAAATGTTAAAATTTGTAGTGGCGATAATAATACGCCATATCCGTAAGCCATCCATGGTAGAGATAAACCATTCCAATTTTTATCATTTGGGTGAGGAATTCTTGGATTTGACTCCCCAAGAATCGAAACTCCTAACTTATTATTTAAACCCATATTATAAAGTCTATCTGAAAATTTTCGAGGTTCATCACCATAAGATTCACTAATAAGTTTTACAATTCCCGTATTTGAAGAAAATTTAAAAGCATCATTAAGAGAGATTTTTCCATATCCACCCGGTTTTGAGTCTCTTACTTTATTTCCATAAAAAGAAAGTATACCATTTTCTGTATCTATAATTGTACTTGGTTCAACTTTACCATCTTCAAGTGCAGCGATTATTGACATCAATTTAAAAGTAGAACCCGGTTCAAAATATTCTCCAACAGCATAGTTTAACTTTTCATAGTACTTTCCCTTGGATGTTCTTCCTAAATTTGAAATTGCTTTAATTTCACCTGTTTTAGTTTCCATTACTACAGCAGTCCCGTGGTCAGCTTCAAAATCTTCTAATTGTTTCAACAAAGAATGATGTGTTATATCTTGAAAACCAACATTTATTGTTGAAATAATATCATTTCCTGGAATAGGTTCAATTTTACTATTTGAAGAGATTGGTTTCCATTTTCCATTTGAAATTTTTTGCATTAATTGTAAACCGTTTTTACCCCTTAATTTTGAGCCAAAAGCGTGCTCAAGTCCTACTCCACTAAAATTGTCATCTTTTGTCATTCTCTCATACCCAATGGTTCTTTCTGCTATCTTATTTAATGGATAATCTCTTGAATTCTTTTTTTCAATAATTAAACCTCCTCTAACTCCACCCATTTTAAAAAGTGGCATTTGTTTTATTTTATTTAGATTTTCTATTGAAACTCCTCTTCTAATAAGATGATATCTCTTGTTATTATTTTTAGCAAAAATTAGTCTATCTAGAAATATTTCTTCAGATTTATAAAAAGTTTTCGAAAGTTCTTCTGAGAGTTTTTTTGAATATTTTGAAAAATTAGCATCAGAAACAGTTACAGCATCAAAATATATATCAAAACTTGTAGTTGAAGCTGCTAACAAACTACCATCATCAGAAAATATGTTACCCCTTTCTGGTGATATCGTAAAGTTTTGTAAAGTATTATTTTTAGCCAGTTTTCTATAATCATTACCATCAACATACTGAATATGGAAAATTTTATAACCTATTCCAAAACCCAAAAACACCAATACACCAGCTACTAAATAAAGCCTATATAAAAATTGTTTTTGATTTGTTTCCATTAGTCAATAATTATTTTTTTTGGTGGAGTACTAGAACTTGTAATGCTTCTGTCAATCATTACAAGTGAAACATTGGATTCCATTTTTAATTTCATAACCTCTTTTCTTTTATTTATGAACCTGCTTTGAAGTACTGAAATTTCATTTTTCAAATCTCCTATTTTTATGATCTTACTATCGACTGAATGAGAAGAGTAAATCATAATTAAACAAATAGTAAACAAAAAAAAGATATAGCTCCAGTTTTTAATTGACCCTTCATTAATCAAAAACTTACCTAGCAATATTTTTTTTAGACTCTCTTTCATGTTTTTACTGCAGATCTTAATTTTGCACTTCTAGCTCGACTATTTAACTTGATTTCTTTTTTAGTTGGAACCAAGAATTTAAATGTTCTTTTAAAGGGAATGTCAGCTACACCAAATTCATTTTTTAATGGTTCAGATTCAAAACAACCATTTTGAATAAATCTTTTAACGATTCTATCTTCAATAGAGTGATATGTAATAAATGAAATAATTCCTCCCTTATTGACCAAACTTGGAAGTTGCAACAAAACTTCTTTTAATGCATGCATTTCTTGATTAACCTCAATTCTTAAAGCTTGGTATATTTTAGCTAGGATTTTATTTTCAAATCCTTTTGGGAGAAAAGAACTAAGTATTTCATTTAACTGGCTAGTTCTTGTTATTTTTTTAAAGGTCCTTGCCTCAACAATAGTTTTTGCAATATCTTTTGAATTTCTTAAATCAGCATATTCAAATAAAATATTCGAAAGCTGACTTTCTGAATATTCATTTAATATTTCCTGAGCATCAAGTGAGGAGTTAGTATTCATTCTCATATCTATTTCAGAATCATATCGAATAGAAAATCCTCTTA
>ERZ1047821.2459-NODE-2459-length-11179-cov-4.431320_pt1 | contig 11179 bp, 12 predicted proteins | sample MGYA00383096_ERZ1047821 | MGnify/ENA primary metagenome ERZ1047821 (study PRJEB29581, sample SAMEA5548366) | metagenome | biome: marine; feature: coastal; material: water | depth 25 m | study: Short-term variability in the microbial, nano- and picoplankton... | reverse complement strand
GCCTGCTTGCGCTGATGGTACTGTCCTTTTGAGGATGGGAGAGTAAGTCGACGCCGATCTTAAGACCCCTGACTACATTGTAGTTGGGGGTTTTTTTATGACCGAAAATCTAGAATTATACCCATTAATTTGTGTAGTTTTAATACCAAAGAATAAACGTAATACGTTTATCGTATCGTTGACAAACATGTAAATAAATTAAACTCTGAAAATAATAGACAGAATCAAAAAACATTAAAAATGAAAAGAATAATTACACTCACTTTGACCACTGTTTTACTAATACATAGCTCGATTCTGAATGCCCAACATGGAGTAGCTCCCGAATGGACTCCAAACGTGGAATTGCCCACACCACCCGTTTGCAATGATGTAGGAGGGTTTTTATATAGTAACATGGCTGTTCTTTCAAATGGGAAAAGAATCATTTTCTTGAATAAAAGAGATGGTTCAGGAGGTGTTTTCCACACATATAGTTATGACGGTTTAAGCTGGAGTACTCCTGTTGTGTTTGCTCCTGCTTCTTTAGTAATAGGATTGAATTCACCAAAAGTTATTTCAGATGAGAATGACATACTGCACATTATTTGGGCAAGCCAGGTACCCAAAGCATTATACTACACCAAAATGGATTCCGCATTGAATGTTATACTGGATTCTGTCAGGATTTCGGACAATCCAGATTTCGGTAGTTATCAAGGCATGTACCCTACAACGGATAGAAGCGGACGGATTCATGTTATGTGGCATGAAGGCAAAACAGGAGAAGATATACCAGAGGCTTATTACTCGAGATCAACTGACGGGGGAACTACCTGGAATTCAAAGGATTCGTTAAGTACCCATGATGGCCTTTCCTCCGCCTTTCCCAGAGGTCAATTCAACGCTTATGCTGGCGACACCCTTGCTATTTTTTGGAGAGATACTTCGGCAGCTTCCGCAAACGACTGGGACATACAAATGGTTGTTAGTCAGGACGGAGGAGCTAACTGGAGTTCACCTGCAGTCATCAATTCTAATACAAATTATCAAGGAGACCCGGATATCGTGATTGATCCGGATGGCAGGTTCCATCTTTTTTATCATGAAACGGCTTCTTTTAACCCCTATTGGGGAATGCGCCTCTTATATGGCTACTCGGATGATCTGGGCGCAACATGGAATCCATCTTCGACCTTCAATGACACGATTTCACTTGCTCAACGAAGTTATTTAGCTGAAGGTAGCAGATATGACATTCAAAATGGTGTGCTTTGGACTTTTTGGAAAGAAGAAGACATGCTTGGTTTGCAAGGCGGTGATATGATGGCATCTTATTCTTTAAACAAAGGTGTTTCATGGTCAATACCAGAATATGTAACTGACCGAAATGACACCACAATAGGTTTCAAATCAGTAGCATTACTTCCCAATGGTGGACTTGCCGTTAATTACGAATTACCCAATTACCCAAACTCAGGCCAAATGAGAGTGTTTTATAAGGAAAGGACAGCATTAGCCCTCTCTTTTAATAGCATCAAAAATGACCCCAATATCTTAATTTACCCCAATCCAGCAACAGGAGATGTAAAAATTCAATTTGGTGAAATGAAAGTGCAAGAGATTGAAGTTTTCAATATGAAGAGACAATTGATCTTTCACGACCAATTCTCCAATAATCAGGCTTTTTATGATTTAGATTTTGACACTTACTTAAAAGGAGTTTACATTGTTAAGCTGCGGAGTACTGAAAGTATTTTGACTAGAAAAATTATAAAACAATAAAGCACGATTTGCCAACAAAAAATAAACGTCATTAAAACAGGCGTTTATTCAAACCGTTATACTAAAATCGTTTCTTCTTCCAGTTATCAAAATTGGTACTGATGCCCAAATAATGATTTGATCCAGCAGCTGACATAATTAGGATGCCGTAATCTATTTTTATTTTTTTAAGCTGTATACCTATACCAAAGGAAAAGCCAGAAAGTCCAGGTCTGTCCAAGAGTTTCATTTGTTCTCTTCGGAAGTAATTGAATCCAGTTCTAAATTCTAAGTTGTCTGAGGCTATTAATTCTAAAGCATAGGAGAAGTGACTCGCTAGATTTTTGCCAAACCCAGGTCGGGATACGGGAATGGTATCACCGGATAATGCATCAATTGTTGGTTGTAGATTGGGATCGTTGTAGAGTATTTTCCAATGATTGAGATGATGACCCAACAATGAGACACGAAATGGGGCATGATTAAGCTTGTAAGAAATGCCCGATTGAATCTCAACAGGTAAAGGTGCTCTCTCTGTGTTTTCATAGGATACAAGCTGGTATCCAATGTTTTTCACAATAAAAGAGGCCGCCAAATCTTGTTTGGGATGCTTATAGCTAGCCCCCATGGTGCCATGGACTCCGAGAGAAGAATAAACATCCATATGAGAGCCAATCAGATTTATTCCAGCTCCAATTTGTATTGTTTTACCTACTGCATGGCTATAATTCATTCCAAGTGAGTATTCAATAGCCGAAAAAGAATTCGTTGCATTTCCTAATTCATCAGTACCATCAAACTTTCCATAATTTTGGAATCGAATCACTGGCGAAAAGACACCGTGTTTGCTTTTGAAAGCATAGCAAAGCATTCCAACCTGGACGCCTGATGGAAGAATGGCTTGGTTGATTTGTAGGCTTCGTACGTGCTTTGAGCTCAGTAATGAAGGGTTTTCAACAGATAAACCAATGTCATTATCGCTAATGGTAATAAGGTTTGAGCCTAAGCCGGCTGATCTTGCAGAGTAAATGGTATTTAAAAATGCAAAGCTGTTTAAACCAAAATTATATGTCTGTGCTTTAAAGGCAAATGCCATGCAAAGAATACAAAGAGATAAGGCTATTCTGATCATAGAAATAAAACGTATTATCGTAAAAATAATTGCTTTGCTTTAAATAATTACTTGATTCTTGTTATATTTTGAATTAATTATCGTTAGTGCTAATAAATGCCTATGAAAAAATCTACATTTAAATCCATTCTATTAATAGGTACTCATGCCAATCTATATCATAAAGAGCTGGCAAAGACTTCAAAAGTCAATATCCATACCCTAAAGTTTAAGAAGAAAGATCCATTTTCGGTAGATGATCCCAATCAATTTATTTATAATGATACTTTAATAGATTTTAACGGAAAGTACACCTTATCTGAGCTTTCTTTTGCCTTGTCTATTGTTGTTGAGCATAATTCTGGGTTTGAGGATTGTCTAATTCTTGGAGATCCTACAGAGCTATTATATCAAGCTTTCGGTTTTGCTAAGAACAATCAAAATCCTCATTTGATAAGGCAAGAGGTGCAGTTTCAATCGGTAAAGTCACATGATGCTTTTTTGTTTCTATACCCTAGTGGGATGGTTGCACACAATATCAGAAAAGAAATATCCAGTTTTGTATATCTATTGAAGAAGTACAACAAGAGTACTTTTTTGATTAGAGACAAACAGGAATCAGCCAGCCAGATTTTACAAAATATGTTAAAGAAAGCAGCTTTATCCTTTGATCTTGATATATTAGAAGTAAACGGAATTGAAAAATTAATTTCAAATCAGACCGAGTTTACATCTTAAAATCTATGAATTATCGTCTTCATCATTCCTTATTCAATGAAATAATGAATAGGTATGATTTGATGTTTGTGAGTGTGATAAGGTCACATTTCAAGAATCAAGAGGATCAAAAAGACATCTACCAAGAGTTTTCTATTCATTTATTTATGTTGATTGAAGCCCAATATTCAAAATCAATTGATTTACTACATACAGCGACTTGGTTAAAAGCTGTCATTTCTAATTTTTGTAAATCTCAGATTAGAAAGAAAAATGCGAAAAGAAAAATAAAATTCAGCTCGGATGGCTTTATCACAACGCATTTAGAGCAGTTTTCGGAAGATTCTGATTCTGATACCCCGTTGTTTGATTTTTCAGGAGATGTCAATTCTTATGAAATAATGAAATCTGTACTCAAATTGGTTTCAAGGCAAGAAGCAATGATGCTAAAAATGAAGTACTATTACAATAAACCCTCTACATACATATCCCGGAAGCTGAATGTCACACACGTAGACGTTAAAATAGGAAGGTTAAAGAAAAGAATACAGAGATTAACGGGGATTAAGAATATTGAAGAGCTATTGGAAAAATACGAGGTTTAATTAAAAGTCCATGTGTCTCTCCTTTTTTTCCTCATAAATATCATTGATTGTCACTAATATTCCTGTTTCTTCAACATTTCCAAAATCGGAATTCACAGCTGTGCCGAAAGTCTTCATGCTTGGAGAGAGGTTCATGTAAATATTGATGAGTGGAGGTATAAATTCATTTCGTTCTCTTATGAATGCATTTAATAGTTTGTAAGCCTCCTTAAAATCTGAACCTTCAAGTGATTTTAGGTTTTCATTTTGATTCGCATAATAGTCCAAAGGGGAGTGGGGGGTCAATAATTTTTCGCGATCTGGGAAGTAATAATTCATAAACTGAAGCAAGAAGTTTCGAGCCTCAGTATTGTAGTTCGGGTACATGGTGACTTTGCCAAAAAAGTATTTTATTTCCGGATTAAACTTAATGAGTGCGCCAAGACCATCCCAAATATTATCTAGAGCAAAAAGTCCTTTTCTTGGATTTATAGATGGTTGATAATTAGGCTGCACCCAGCTTCTACCTAATTCTATAGTGTATGGTATAAAGTCTGAGACAAATAGCTCTGAAAAATTAAAGTAATGGGTGGTTGACAAATGAATTTCACCCGTCTTAGTCATGGCATTTTGACATTTTATAAAGCGATAGCCACCAATGATTTCTTTATCTTCAGGTGACCAAACAATGAGCTGTTCATAGCAAATTTCATCAGTGTCAAAATGATCTAAATCTATTGAATTCCCAGTGCCTCCTCCTGAAGCTCTGAAGGTAACCTCTCTTAATCTTCCAATCTCCTTTAATACATTAGGAGAGTTATGATTATTGACAATATAAATTGCGTTTCCACCTTTTCGTGTATTCCGAATGAAGGTAGAAGGATTTAGTTCTGATTTAATGACTTTGGGATCAATGGGGTCGATAATATTCATATTGTCTTGTCTTTGATTGAATATACTTTCTTTTTATATTCTTGGGCAGCTTTATAATCAGTTAGCTCCGAATGAAATTCTTTTCCATTTATGCTTGAGCCAATGTGAAAGGTAATTTTCTGATTTCTTTGTTTAAATAATTCATTCGAAAGATAGAGCATTTCGATGTTCGCTTTAATTCCAAAAAACTTCCTAATACTGTATAGATTATAGAAAAAAGGAGAAAGTTTACCGTCAATATATATAGGTACAACTTTTCTGTCTAGTGTTCTTGCGTAAGTTACAAAGGTTTTTTTCCAATCCAGGTCTCTGATCTTGCCCTTTGATCTACGGCTTACCAATCCTGCAGGGAAAATACAAAGTGCGTGATCAGCATCAAAAGCATTTTTTATTTGATTTCGGACAGAAACATTGTTTTTACCATGCTTGTTGACCCCAATAAATAAATCTTTGAGGTTCTCTACATTCATAAGTAAATCATTCACAATGAATTTTAGATCTGGACGATGATTCATAATCGCTGAAATAAATGCAATTCCATCCATACCTCCAAGTGGATGGTTCATTACCAAAATGACAGGACCATTTTTTGGGATTTGATGTATATCACGAACTTCAACTTCAATATTAAAATATTTCATAACCTCATCACAGAAATCAAGGTTTTTTTTGTCTTTATGCTCTTTTAAGAATTCGTTAATTTCTTCTTGATGAAGAATTCGTTTGAGATAATTAATGACGAAGTTTGGGAGCCATCTCAGTAATCTTGGATTTTTACTCTCTATTAATCGAGAAATATCAATGAACTTGTCCTGCTCCATAAGTCGAAGGTATTTATTTTAATTGCTTGAATAAATTCATTGGTTAAGATTTATTCCATAGCTAAATGTTAGTATGTGAATTCTAGGACCAAGCCATCAAATGCCACAAATACATTGTCAGGCAAGTCTTTTTCGATTTCATCGTGTTTCCCAAAGAGATGTGAAATATGGGTTAAATAGGCACGTTTTGGATTCATTTCTTTTATAAAATCAAGTGCTTCATCTAAATTAAAATGTGAAAGGTGCGGCTCTCTACGTAAGGCGTTGATAATTATTGTGTTACTTCCTTTCACCTTTTGTTTTTCCTCTGAGGAAATGGTTTTGGCATCAGTAATATATGTGATGTCACCAATTCTAAATCCAAAAACGGGAAGCTTATAATGCAGCACTTTAATTGGCTCGATTTCGATGTTTTTATCGATTAGAAACTTATTATTATCAAAAATAGTGAGATTCACATTTGGAACACCTGGGTATTTGTCTTTGGTAAATATGTAATGATATTCTCTCAAAAGGGCCTCTTTAACTCTCTTGGAAGCATAGACATTCATGTCTCTCTTCTCCAAGTAATTAAATGGTCTAATATCATCAAGGCCTGCTATATGGTCCTTGTGTTCATGAGTAAATATTACTGACTTTAGCGATTTAACGTTTTCTCGAAGCATTTGTGCTCTAAAATCGGGGCCTGAATCTACGACGTGATTTTCTCCATTTATGTTGATTAAAATAGAGGTCCTTGTTCTTTTATCCTTTTGATTGGATGATCGGCATACCTCACAATCACATGCTATAACAGGAACGCCTTGAGATGTTCCGGATCCAAGAATGGTTAATTTACCTTTCATACTTCTTGATGAAATTCAAATATTTTATGCTTTTTATTGTTTCTGAGATAAGAATTAACAATTGATTTCACATCTCGGTCTTCTTTTTTAAATAAGAGTATATCATTGAGCTGATCAATACTTTTGGTGTAGTATTGATAGGGTGCATAACCGTATCCTTGGTATATTCCGTCTTTAATTAAAACAATGCTTTTTTCATTTCGTTCACGGCCTTTTGCCATAATCATAAAGCTTCTTCCATTGTATTGCAATGTTTCTATATAAGATTCAATTCTTGAATTATAATCTTCGGCATTTTCCTTTCCAACACAAGCTCCTTTGCATTCATCTATTTCATACTGAAAACAAGAGGTTTTAGAATTATACAACCCACAGTGCTTTTGGCAAAGTGAGTGCACCTCAACCAAATGTCTTAAATAGGAAACACCTTCCTTCTTTGTACTAAAGTGCATCAATGGAATACTTTCATTTTTGCCAATAGAATCAATGCTCAACTCAATATATCCATCCTTGTTTACTTGATCGAATAAGCCAAATGGAAACCTACTTTTTCTTAGTTTTCTATTGAATTTTGGCTGATGTTCTTTAATCAACTCTGATTCTAATAATAAGGCGATCAACTCAGAGCCAGTTAGTTCAAACTCAATTTTTGATATTTCCTCAATCATTCGGCTCCCTTTTACCGATTTGGTATTTCTTAAATGCTGCTCAACCCGATTTTTAATATGAATGCTTTTTCCTATGTATATGATTTGATTAAACTCATTAAAGAACTTGTATACGCCTGTTTTATTTGGGATGGAATCAACAGTGTTAATGTCAAGGTTAGGATGTACTGATTTTGGATTAAGCTCTTCTTTAATAAGAGCTGATAACTGTGTTTTGTCTTTTTTATAAAGAATATCAAATAGCTTGGTTGTTGCTAGTGCATCTCCACCTGCTCTATGACGATTTTCGATTTTTATACCAATTTCTCTACTGAGCTTGCCAAGGCTATACGATTCGTAACCAGGTATGATTTGTCTTGAGGCAATTACGGTGCACACATGGGGTTTTCTAAAATCATATCCCAGTGTTTTGAATTCAGATCTAAACATTCCGTAATCAAATGAAACATTATGTGCAACGAAAATACAGTCTTCAAAAAATTCTATCACATCTTTGGCAACCTCATAAAATTTAGGTGCATTTTTTACATGATTATTAGTGATTCCTGTAAGCCGAACAATGAATTCTGGAATGTCTTGCTCCGGATTAACGAGGGTCGCATATTCGTCTATAATTTCATTTCCGTCGTATTTGTACATAGCAAGCTCAGTTATTTTCGAGCTTTTGGGACTTCCTCCTGTGGTTTCAACATCTACGATCACAAAATTCATTGTTTTAAAGATATTCAAAAATTCAATGTTATCATAGGTTCATTTTGATATAATATTGGATTCATAAATGTTAATCCAATGGTCACATGATATTTTATTCATGAGCTCTTTGATCAGTTCAAATGGAATTTCATCTGTTTTTTTAAATCGAATACATGATTTACCCATGTCTAATTTTCTTCTGCAGTGCTTTGGATATTCATTAACAAACCAATCGAGGATGAATTGGTCGGCATAAATGCCCATATGGTATAAGGCAATGAAGTTTTTTTGATTGGCAATACTAATAAAGGGTAAAGGAATTTTAGGGTTGACATGATATCCCTTGGGATATATAGAGTGGGGAACTACATATGAAATCATTCCATATTGAAATGATTCCTCAAATCCTTCTGGAATATTTTCCTTGATTACTCGTATTAAATTATCAAAAGCAACCGCACGTTCGGTAGGAATATTTTTAAGATAATTTTCTATTTCTTTTTTTGACGTCATTTGATCCGTTTAGGATAAACCATAAGCGCTTCTTTTAAAACCTCCACAGACTTGATTAAGCTTTCTTTGTTTAATACGTATGCAATTCTTGCCTCTTGGACACCTAAATTTTTGCTTGAATAGAAGCCATTTGCAGGTGCCATCATTACAGTCTGTCCTTCGTAAGAATAATCTTCCAATAACCATTGGCAGAATTCTTCTGCATTCTCTACGGGGAATCGTGCCACGCAATAAAAAGCACCTTTTGGTTTGGGACAAAATACACCAGGAATGGAATTAAGGCCGTCTACCATGATATTTCTTCTTTCGACGTATTCTTTTTGCACTTCATCGAAATAGGATTGAGGTGTATCTAAAGCTGCTTCTGCGGCAATTTGATCAACAGTTGGAGGTGATAATCTTGCTTGTCCAAATTTGAGGGCAGCAGACATTACATCTTTATTTTTCGAGACAAGGGCACCGATTCGAGATCCGCACATAGAATACCTCTTAGAAACGGAGTCGATCATGATTACGTTATTGTCTAAGCCATCTAGCTGCATTACTGAAATGGCTTGGGTTCCATCGTAGCAAAACTCTCGATATACCTCATCAGCAAATAAAAACAAGTCGTGTTTTAAAACAATTTCTCTGAGTTTAAGGAGCTCCTCTTCAGAGTATACATAGCCAGTGGGGTTTCCTGGATTGCAGATTACAATTGCTTTCGTTTTATCTGAAATTTTTCTTTCTATTTCTTCAATAGGAGGAAGGGCAAATCCATTTTCAATATTCGCAGAAACCGGAACAACATTAAGACTTGCACTTGTTGCAAATCCATTGTAATTCGCATAAAACGGTTCAGGAATAATAATTTCATCTTCAGGCTCGCAAGCGGTCATTAGTCCAAATAGTAACGCTTCTGATCCACCAGTAGTAATTAGTATATCTTCAGAAGTGACGTTTATGCCTTGATCCGAATATTTTTTTGCCAATTTCACTCGGTAAGATTCAAATCCAGCAGAATGGCTGTATTCTATGACTTTTAAGTCAATATTTTTTATTGCCTCAATGGCCACCTTTGGAGATTCAATATCTGGTTGTCCTATATTTAAATGATAAACGTGTTTACCTGCTTTTTTTGCTTTCTCCGCGTAGGGAACAAGCTTTCTAATCGGAGATTCAGGCATGATGGTCGCTTTGCGAGAGATCTTAGGCATATCTTTTTTTTGACAAATTTAATTATTCTTCTTTTCATGAAGAAAGATAATATCAGTGCTTTTTTTATTATTTCGACACTTGATCGAATCTCTTTATCGGTCTATCCCATTTTGATAATTTCGAATTTAAGAAGTCCCAAACAAATTGACTTACCAAAACTCCAATAATAGACCCGGCAACTAGATCCTGAAGAAAGTGTTGGCTAAGGTATACTCTAGTGTATGAGAAGAATAAAGCTCCTATTATAAAGACCATTTGAAGCAAATATTTTTTTTGATAATGAAAGGAGAGTATTGTAAACAAAACAAAACATGTAGTCGCGTGACCAGATGGGAATGAATGTTCTGTATGATAAGTGAAGTCAGTTATAACCCGAAATGAATCATCATTTTTAAGATAGAAATAAGGTCTTTTGTATTCCGAAAAAACGGTGTGCTTCAGTAGTTGAGTAATTCCAGAAGCCAATAGAAAAGAGACCATTAAAATGAAGGCAGTTTTAATACGGATAAAGAGAAATACGATAAAAGCAAACAACATAAATAAACCATCACCGATATGGGTTGACCAAGTCATAAGGTGATCCATCAAAGGACTTCGAATAGCAGTTAGCTTTTTGTGCAGCGCTATTTTGTCTTCTAAAAGAATTAATCCCGCACATATAACCCAGATAACTCTTAGTGAATTGATATAAATTGAGTTCAAATCAGCTCTTTTTTATTTGTTTCCGACAAGGTTCCTTCTTTAATCATAAAGGTGAATAATACCGCATCATAGGCGAAATGAGCAGCAATACAAAACCAAATCCCAAATGAATCGAGTCCATATGAAATTAAAAGTATAAATGGAAGTACGATTAATCCATATACTGAAAATCTAAGATTAAAGGGATTTAGGTATCCATGCAATGCCACAAAAAGAATAGATGTAATGATTACACCTGTAAAAGATTGTATTCCTTGACGAAATAAAAACTCTTCACCAATTCCAGCACACAAAGAGAGAAACAAGCCATCGAATACTGAAAGCTTCATGTTTTGCACCAGCTTATTCACTTTAACAGGGACTTTATCAAAAAAAGGAGCTTTCATAAATAGGTATGCAATAAATGCATAAAAAACACCAAATTGAAGACCGTAAACAATGGGGACAAGTTTAAAATCCTGATAGGATAAAAATTCAACGAAAGAGACATCATTGAAATAATATTGTAAATAAAAACCTGGAAGAGGGAATAAAAGCAAGGTTATCCAACCAAACAATATTATTTGATTTCTCATAAAATGCTTAAAAACGTTTAAATATTTGGTAGATCCCTTTTTTCACTCTAAATTAGTAGCCACAACGCAAAATTATA
>ERZ1047821.2457-NODE-2457-length-11182-cov-4.753303_pt1 | contig 11182 bp, 7 predicted proteins | sample MGYA00383096_ERZ1047821 | MGnify/ENA primary metagenome ERZ1047821 (study PRJEB29581, sample SAMEA5548366) | metagenome | biome: marine; feature: coastal; material: water | depth 25 m | study: Short-term variability in the microbial, nano- and picoplankton... | reverse complement strand
TCATATGCACGAGGCCCCGGTAATCTGTGTGTTCTGTTTTGATTTTGACCACATTACTGTCACGGACGCTGGCCTGCCTCGACAGAGCGTGGTTGGTGGTGGTTCAATTTACCCTGCGGTTCAAAACTTGTTGTTAGCGGCGCGAACCGAAGGTCTTGGTTGTGTGCTAACAACACTGTTATGTATTGAAGAGGCGGGCATCAAAGAACTGCTGCAAATCCCAGACAAATGGCATACGGCCGCTTTCGTGCCGATAGGCTATCCTGTCCTGGGGGGGCATGGTGAGATTACTCGCAGACCGCTGAGCGAAATGGCCTTTAGTGATACGTTCGGCAATCCATTAAACATATAGTGTTGCGATGAAAAACAAGCAACGCGATGGCTCAATAGGTTCGGGAACATGATGACTAAACCAACAAGAAGGAACAATAAGTGGAGTCGATCGCTGCGCCCAGCGATATTTGCCATTTTACTGCTTGGTAACCCGCTTCAGGCGGCGACTCCGGGTGAAGAAAGGGCAGCGTCTGTTGCCAAATATGGCATTAAAATTCCCGATCCAGCCCCGCAGCGGGGCGTTGATGAAGGCGCCGGTCCTTATCAGCAGCTGTTAATTCAAAACGTCATGTTGGTTGATGGTCTTGGTTCTCCACCCCGTGGTCCGGTAGATATTGATATCGTGGATGACAAAATAGTCGCAATACGTGGCGCTAAAGGATCCTTGTCTCCTGCAAACGGGGTAGTCGCAGATGGTATTCGTCGGATAGATGCCACGGGCATGACGGCAATGCCAGGATTTATTGATTCACACACGCATATTGGTAATCCTGGGCAAGGTCTAGCTGGACCGGTGACGCCACCTGAGTATGTTTTTAAACTTTGGCTTGCTCACGGTATCACAACAGTTAGGGAGGTCGGCGCTAGTATGGGGCTTGCCTGGACGGTTGAGCATGCCAGGCGAAGTGAGAACGGAGAGATTGTGGCGCCGCGAATAATTCCCTATTCGATGTTTCCTGGCGCCCAGATAGTTGGCGACAAAGCGGCGCGTAAGTGGGTGAGGGCGGTAAAAAAGAATGGCGCTGTTGGCGTTAAGCTACGCGGGGGGACCCGAGAAGCGCTGGTGGCAGTCTATGATGAGGCGAAAAAGCTTGGCATGGGCACAGCAAGTCATCATGACCAGAACGGTGTTTATCATGTAAACGCCCTCGACAGTGCACGCGCCGGCCTAGACTCGATGGAGCATTGGTATGGATTACCTGAAGCCTTGTTCACAGATCGAACAATTCAGCATTATCCATCGGAATACAACTATGCTGATGAGCAGTGGCGATTTGCTGAAGCGGGTCGTCTTTGGTTGCAAGCGGCAGCACCCGGATCGGAACACTGGCAGAAAGTGATGGCGGAGATGCTGGCGCTGGACTTCACGCTGGTGCCAACGTTCACCATTTATGAGGCAAACCGGGACGTTGTCAGGGCGCGTGATGCGGAATGGCATGCAACTTACACGCTGCCGGCGTTGCAAAAATTTTTCATGCCGGATCCAAGACTCCACGGTTCTTATCATTTCGACTGGACGACCGCTGATGAAGTCGCTTGGGGCAATAACTTCAAGCGCTGGATGACGTTTGTCAATGAATACAAAAATGGGGGTGGTCGTGTTGCTGCGGGATCTGACGCAGGATTCATTTTCAAGTTGTTTGGCTTTGCTTATATCCGAGAACTTGAGTTGTTGCAGGAGGCCGGGTTTCACCCGCTTGAAGTGATTCAGGCGGCGACTTTAAATGGCGCAGAATTGATTGGCATGGAAGAGCAGATTGGTTCGATTACGCCAGGCAAGCAGGCAGATATCGTCTTGGTACGAGGTAATCCGATTGCGAACTTTAAGCTTTTGTATGGCACCGGGCATATGAAACTAGACCGGGAGTCTGGCGAGCTTGGTCGGGTGGGCGGTGTTTCGTATACCATCAAGAGCGGCATTGTATTTGATGCAAAAAATCTGCTGGCTGATGTAGCTAACATGGTGGCGCTGGCAAAGTTAGATAAAGAAAACTAGGCTGTGTTCAGCGCGATTGTTGAGAAGGAGAAAGCGCGCACAAGAGAGACGAAATTTTTGAGTGTCTGTTGCTGAAGATGAGCACAGCGTAATTCGCCCTTGCATATTACTGCTTCGATTTACTGCCGACCTTGCTCGAATAGTTTCGGATGGTTTGCTTGTATTCATCCTCGGTGAGCGCCCACTGTTGTAAATCAGCGTCTGCCCAACCCATGGCCATGCCCGCACTTGACCTACCCAATGCTGAGGTCATTGATCGAGTCATGGCCAGTGATGCAGCTGGAATATCGAGTAATTCTGATATCAGTTGATCGGTTTCCTCTGCGAGCATGCCCTTCGCCGCGACCCGTTGAGCCCAACCGCTTTGTTTCAATTCTGGTGCTTCCACCTTGCGAGCGGTCATGACCCAGTCTCGCGCGGTGGGTAGTCCAACTTCTCGAGCTAACAATGGCGTCCCGTTCCAGACGTTTGGAATACCGAGCGCTAATTCAGGTATGCGGAAAACCACCTCCTCTGCGATCACCCTAAAGTCGCATGCAGTCGCAAGTAGTGCGCCTCCACCCACAATGTGTCCCTGCATTGAGGCGATGGTCACCTGAGGAATTCTATCAAGTTGTTCTAATACTCGTTGCCAAGTGGCCGTCCGGTTTCTTCTTGTCGACCAGTCTCCTTCGACAGGGGGGTAGGACGTTGTTTTGAGATCTGCCCCTGAGCAAAAAGATTTTCCTTCGGCGCTCAAGACCAGTAGTCGTATATCGGGTCTTTCCATTAAATCGTTTAAAGTTGAAGCAATCACTTTACGGATGTCGTCGTTCAAAGCATTGAGCTGTTTGGGTCGGTTAAGCACTAACCTTACGATAGGGCCGTCATAGATGACTTTGATGCTTTCGCTCTCTGGCATTGTTTGGGTGTCCTTTGGCGTCACGGGCTGACGGGTCATGTGATAGATTCAAGTAAAGAATAACACTAACCGTTGTACTGCTGACGGGCGGACACGTTTTTTTTCATATTCGACAGAAGTTGAATATCAAAATGAATTTTCTATGAACAAGGAGCACCCGGTGCCAACAATCGAGTGATAGCAGATTAATTTCCTGAGCTTGCTCGCACGCGGCACAACGAAATCTAACGCCAGCGGGTTTTGAACATACCAGCAAGTCCGGAGCTTAGTGGTTACTCACGCTTTCAGTTTAAGATTTTGTTTGTTCATGCTGACTTTGGCATCTGTTCAAGTCTGTCACGCAGCGTAGCAATCGCATCTCTATCGGTGGCAAAAATATTATGGTTGCCAATTTGATTCAGCAAGCCAGTGGTTTGCATAACGTTTGAAACCTGGTGTTTGACTGAGCTGAACGCCAGATGAATGCCATTGCTTTCGAGTCTCCCTAACAGGTTCCTTAACATCTCGATGCCAGAGGCATCTATCTGGTTAATGCCGCTACATTGGACAAGAATATAAACCATGCGCGGGTTTTCGCGCTCCAGTTGCAGGATCGCGTTCTCGAAATAAGCAACATTAACAAAACGTAACGCACCATCGAATCGTATTGCGCCTAATCGAGGATGTAGTGGTGGTAATTTGTGGAGCACCGCGTCCCGGAGGGTAGTGTCGCTGTGTTGGCCCAGCACAGCAATGCGCGGACGCATTAGTCGAAACAGCAGCAATGCCAGAGAAAGTAGAATACCGGTCAGAATACCGTTCTGGATATTGGGCGCGAATGCGAGGGTTGCGATAAAAGTCAGAAGCGCCGCAACACCATCGTCTTTGCTCACGAGCCATGCATTGCGTATCGATTGAAAGTTAACTAGGTTGAGCACGGCCATCATGATAACCGCGGCCAGGACGGGTTTCGGAAGGTGATGTAATAATGATGTGAAGAAAAGCAGCGTGCTTAAAACGAACAGTGCTGAGATGATCGATGCTAGCGGTGTCTTCGCATCTGATGCCAGATTTAGCGCTGAACGTGAAAACGAGCCACTGACAGGCATCGAATGACAGAAGGCAGCGACAACTTTCGCCAACCCTTGGCCTATTAATTCCCTGTTTTCATCCCAGGGTTGTCGAGTCTTAATCGAGATAACTTTGCAACTAGACATGGCCTCCATAAAACTGATCAGAGCAATAACAAAAGCCGCCGGTAAGAGCGTCACGGTTGCTTGCCACTCCAGCGGAGGTACGCTGAGGGTTGGAAGCCCTTCAGGTATGACGCCGACGACCGCGCCGCCCATGCCTGCGTAGTCGATGCTAAAGCTGGTAAAGGTTAGCAACACCACTGTGATCAGAACACCCGGTAATCGAGGTGCCCAATGTTTAAAACCAACCAACAGCAAAATAGCAACAAGCCCAAAGCCGAGCGATGGCAAATGTAACTCATTGACGTGCAGCATGACCTGCGAAATGTCGAGTAGGAAGTGAGTCGATTGTACAAAAGTGATGCCCATCAAAGTGGGCAACTGAGACATGCCGATGATAATGGCGGCAGCATTAATGAAGCCCATCAGTACGGGGTTTGAGAGAAAATTCAACAATACACCGGCGCGCATAATGCCGAATGCGATTTGGATCAAACCGGAAATAAGTGCGAGTAAAATCACGTAGGATATAAATAGATCTGTGCCTTGTGCAGCTAAAGGCGCAATGCTGGCGGCGGTTAACAACGATGTCATCGCAACAGGGCCAGTGGATAGCTGATTAGACGAGCCGAACAGCGCCCCCATGATTGTTGGAATGAGTGCTGCATAGAGACCGTAATAAGCGGGTACGCCAGCGAGTTGCGCATAAGCGAGGGACTGCGGGATTGCAACTAACGATACAGTTAAACCTGCAAAAAAATCTGCTTTAAGCGCGTCGGCACTGAAGTCGAATCTCTGATTGAAGTCCTGCCAATAGCGGTAGAGCATCATGGTTCACCATCCACTTTTATCGGTGTTGAAGCGTCGCTCAAAAGAAAATGACTGAATCAAGTCTGGTTCGCCTGCGGATATGAGAAGGGTGTCTCGGGCATGATCAGCTTTACGGGATTGTTTTTTAGCACCCCGTCAAGATGCAACAAACAACTCGCGATACCCGCTGCACCTTGCATGTAACCGGTTTGTGTCTCGAGGAAATTCCGGCGATCCCTATGCTCTGCTGTTTCCCATGATAATCCCTCAGCAGCATTGCCTTGGTGAATGATGTGCGCTGCAGTCTGTTTCGCGTAGTTCAGATATTTCTCATTTTTGGTGGCTTCGAAAAGAAATAGCGCGTAGTCGCCGATACCTGCATCGCCGCAGCATTGACCATAGTTTTGCCACAAACCTTTGCTTCTTTGTTGAGGCGCCCCCGTGCTTAGTAGCCCCTCAAAATTCGTGCTGAGCCAATCAAGGTACTGGTTGTCTCCGGTGATCTGGTTCAGCAAATACATAAACCGCCCGGTGCCCGCGGGCCCGTGGCAAACACCAAGATAGAACGTCGTTGGCGGTTGTTGTTCTTCCGTATGACAGACCAGAACGCCATCGCCAGAGGTCACTGTTCTGGTTTTTATGTACTCAGCAGCAGACAGGGCTGCATCCAAATAACCTTTGTTGTTGGTTTCGCGGTACAGATCTGCAAGGAAGTATCCAACGCCAGCGCCACCATGAGCAAAGTTTGGCGCTGTAAACGGGAACGGCATATCTGCCATCATCAGCCAGCGAATTCCGTCCGGCGTGTCTTCGCCAAGCTCTAGAAGTCGATTCGCTGTTTGCTCGGCGAGTGTTGTGTCGCTGAGTAATCCTTGGCGATAGGCGTAGAGGTAGATAATACCCGCGCCGGCGGCGCCTACCGATAGATCGATGACTTCCCTCTCACCTGTAATACCAGTGATGTCCGAAAAGGGAATGGCTTCTACCCAACCGATTCCGTTACCCAACTGTGAAGATTGAGCGGTGATGCGTTCAAGTGCCGTGATCGCGCCAGACTTATATTTCTGGTCTCCGGTGACGTTGAACAACTCGTTCAACACATAGACATAGCCAGGCCAGCCACTGTAGAAACCGATGGTGATGAATGCTTCTGCCTCAGCTTTGGAAACCACATAAGCCAGCAAGTCGTCACCCGCTGCGCGCAGCGTGTCGAGATAAGCTGGCGTTTTTGTCGAAAGGTACATTTCGATATAAAACAAAATAATACCCGCAGACCCGTGGTAAAGCGTATGCGTTCCCCGTCCATCTGCAACTCTGCGCCAGCTGATGCCGTCATGGGTATCTATTTGGTGCGAGTCAAGAAAATGTGCTGTAGAGATTGCGTGCTCAAAATATGACATACGTGGAGCTCGAAGCAATAAAGGTTGAAGTTTATCAGGGTCTTAATAGGCTGTAATGGCATCTTTTCGGCGCGTCACGAAGACCGTTGAGCGCATTTATGACAGCCTAGCGCATGGCAAATCCACGTGCCTTCAGATAAGCGAGAAAGTTCGCTCGGTGTGGTGTTGAGTATTGGCGGGTTTTGTCCTCAGACCAGCCGTAAAAGTCAGCGACGCCGTATTCTTTTTTGTTGCGCTGGTTCGCCTCCGGCGTGCTAAATCGGCTGTCGCGATTCCTGTCATATGTGTCAATTTTTTCGGCACGATCAGCGGCGTCATAACGATCGCGATGTAACGTTAAAGACTGCGGTAATCGCATGCTAACGAAGCCCTCGCGGGCGGGATAGCCGATGCAGAGTCCAGCGACAGGAAAGACAAGGTCGGGCAGTTCCAGGAGATCCGAAAGGGCCTCAATGTGCGAACGAATTTCGCTAATTGGACAACAGCCCAAACCAACCGACTCAGCTGCTAAAATAAAGGTCTGCATGACCAGACCGGCGTCTACTGCGGCATTCATGAACTGGTCAACATTATCGTTCGGAAAAGGTTTGTTGCGCATTTCAGCGGCGATACGAATCCGGCTGTGGTCGCCGCAAAACACCAAAAATCTCGGCGCTTGTGTGATCCAAGGCATCGATGGAATCCAGCTGCCGATCAATGCTCTTTTCTCAGGGTCATCGACCAAGATAACCGATGCCTGCTGTAAGTCGGATTTCGAGCTGGCTGAGAGCCCGCAGGCGATCAGTATTTCAAGCAGTTCATCGTCGATGTTCTGTTCGCTGTATTGGCGGTGAGTGCGGCGTTCGAGGATGTTAGCCAGCGGACCCTCTGCGGGCATTTTGGTGCCGACCTGTGTAGGTGTACCAAATCTGTACTCGATCAAATCTGATATTTTTCTAGTCATGTTTGTTTACCGGTTAGAGGAAAATTACCCGATTGCCAATGGTCATTTACAGTGATCTCATTTCTGACCAATGACATGTCAAAATAGTTGCCGTGCCGCCAAGCGTCGTAGTGATCTGAAATATGTTCGCTGTCGGAGCGCCCGCCGTTTCCGCCGGCAATAACAAATTTGAAACGTAGTGGATCTGCCATATCAATCACCCAGCGGAATGCTGGCCCATGGTAAACTTCTTGCTCTACTTTGCCCGGGGCTGAGGGGTTGTGCATCGCCATTGCAAGGGTTGTCGGGCTGCCGCCAATTGGGTCTGGGCCGATTTCCATATGTTGCCAGGGCGCATGCTTCCTGAGTGAGTGACCAAAACGAATCTGATGAATTTTCCCCAGCGTCCAATCGTCGCCGTAGTTGGTTTTAAGATATTTGACAATTGCAATGACCTCTTCCTGAATAATCGCATTGAGGGTGTCGCGATGCGCAAGCCAAGGCGAACCTTTTGCCATAAAGTCGTGAATGGCAAATCGGCTGAGTGCTGGGGCAACGGCAGACAGGGTTTCTATGGCAGGACTTGTGCCAAGCACTGATTTGATAAAGCGAAGATGGGGCCTTCGTTCCATCAGCGGATAATAAATACAAGCAGGTTTTGATGTGATTGTGGCGCTAAAGTCCCAGTTTGAGAGCAGTTCGATGGCGTCTTGTAGATTGTCGTCTGGCGGAACACCAGCGATCGGCGCGTTGAGAGAGGTCAGTATATCAGGGACCAGTTCCTGTGCTTTGAAATCAAGCAGGTCCAATTGCATGTTCGTGAAATCTTCGACGGTAAATTTAACGTTTTTCTGTGATTGAATTTTTTCCTCTAGAAGTGCTTCAATTCTTTTTGCCCGTGAATCATGTGTTGCGAAGTTGTGTATTGGGTAGTCACCGGCGCTGCCCATGGTGTCGTTATTGGCTGTTAACAAGTAGCCTCTTTCCGGATTGTCTTCAACCAAGAGTTCTTCTGCTTTACTCAAGTCAAAGTGAAACTGCGGATCGTCGGCCGGGAGCGGCACAACTCCGGTGACACCGCCTTCGGCATGGTTGTTCCCTTTAGCAGGTCGTTTGCGGATAGTTGTCGCAATGTAACGGTGTATGTCGTTGTGCCTATCTACGCAAATAATATTGTTAACGAGTGGGCATACGTCGTTCTCAAAGAGGGCATCACCGAGCTCCTTGCTGTTGGTCGCAAGCGGCATCAAAGCGAGTATTCCGGCGGAAGAAGGTTGATCTCGCATCACCCAATCTAATGATGTTGTGTTTTTTGCTTCGCTGACGTGGGTCATACCTAATGCGTTGGTGATTGATTCCAATACTGGACCGTGATTTGACTCAGCAATTGAAAACGAGCGTGCCGCCTCGCCTGCGATATCGATGGTATAGGTGCTGGTTTTTGTGGCGCGCTGGTTTTCAATAAAGACAACAAACGTATCAATAATGCCAGTCGATAAACCCCATCTGACATCTCGGTTGTGCCCCATCATAAAGTAGGGAACGCCAGGAAAACTGGCACCGAAAGCATCCCAGTTTGGAGTGCTTAGATGCGAGTAAAAAAAAGTATTGGGCATTGTGTGAGGTTGATGTGGGTCAGTGGCAAGGATCGGAAATCCTGACGCAGACAGCTCGCCCGAGATGGCCCAGTTATTGCTGCCGCTTAACCGTGTTTGATGGGGGAATAAAAGTTTCGCAATATTCAGATCAATGTTGAGAATAGGTTCTTTAAGTTGGTCAATACATTTTTCATCTTCAGGAGAAAACCGAATCACATGGTTTCGAAAATAGTCGACTCCGTTTTCTGCCATCAATCTTGCCAGATAGATCTTTTCTAGCCACGATTTGTGTTGAAACCAGCCGGTGAAGCGATAACGTGATGCAACGTCATGACGGGTGTAGTGTCTTGGCACTGTGCCCGCCTTCCTGAATTCTGGCGGGATTTCATCAAGTGAGTCGACATAGGCGTTTACACCCTGAAGATAAGCATCAACAATGTAATCGCCAGGGGAGTCAGGGAGTTCATCGGCGACTACGTTAAAAGCTCGGTGCATTAAGTCTTGCGCGACGTGCTTTTCACCCATTACGCTGGCTGCTGTGCCAGTCGCGTAAAGATTGCTTAGGTGGAGTTGCCAGAGTCTCTCGCTCGCGCAGGCATAACCCATGCCTCGGTAGGCATCTGAAATCGACTTGGCAAATATATGGGGAATACCGATGTTGTCCCAACATATTTCCAACGGTGCTTCTGCTTCTGGTATTGAAAATTTCATTCTTAAATCCGTATTGTGAAAGCAAGTTTGTGCGAAGGTAACCCTGAATCAAACAAAACCCAAACCGAACTGAACCCCAAACCCTAAAGCCAGAGGAAACCAGCGGTATCTTCGGAAGCGTTTAATGGTTTTGCTAAGGCTCCTTCACGGCAAACGACGTGTACCCGACAATCCGGCAGTCGCGTAGCATTTATCTTGGTGCGAACCTTTGACCCGCATCCACGCGAAGGGTTGAGCCATTCATCATTGCTGACTCGAAAATGGCGATCGCCATAATCGCGAACTCATCGGGGTTTCCCATTCGGTGCGGAAACGCAGCATCTTTTGTCATATTTTCCGAGTTTTCGACCGGAATGCCTGCTGTCAGTCCCGTTGCGAACAAACTGGGCGCGATGGTCATGCAGCGAATGCCCAAATTTCCGAGATCTCGTGCCATTGTTAACGTCATTGCTGAAATGCCACCCTTTGCTGCGCTGTACGCGACCTGGCCAATTTGGCCCTCAAACGCAGCGATCGAAGAGGTGTTGATCATCACGCCGCGCTCACCCTCTGCATTCGGTGTATTCGTCGACATATGCTGTGCAGCAGCCGTATTAATGTTGAAGGACGCGACAAGATTAAGTGCGACAACTTTGCTGAAAATGTCCGTGGGGTGCCGGGTCCCATCTTTCTTTACCGTGCGTTGGGCGGTGCCGCCAACGGAGCGGTTGCCGCCGCCGGCAGTGTTCAACACAAAATGTAGACCGCCCATATCTCCGACAGCATCAGCGATCATCTGATCCATATTGGCATAATCCATGACGTTGCAAGGATAAAACTTGCCGCCAAGAGAGGCTGCTACCTCCGCACCATTTGATGCCTCCAGATCCAGAATAGCGACGGTTCCGCCACCTCTTTTAAAGCGCTCAGCGGTGGCTCGGCACATACCCGAGGCGCCGCCCACAAAAATCGCTTTGCTGTCTTGAATTTCCATTTTTTGACTCCGGTTGTATTGTCTTCGATGTGTTTAGTCGTTCAGTCGAGTTTACCCTTACTACATCTTTTTTTCCTATCTACCACTTTGGTGTTTTGCTTCCGAGCTACAAGCGATACACTCTGTCCTCAACATCATTAATAGACAGAGGGTTGTATGAGATACGAATCACCGACGACCACCAAAGCGGCGGTCGCCCTCCTTTCGGGAGAAAAGGGGCAGGCCTACGTTCTGGCTGGCGGAACAGACCTGCTGGTGCGATTAAGAATGGACACGATAGAACCGGATCTGATGGTCGACATCAAGCGGATTCCGGCGATGTCCGACGTCACCAAAACAGCATCCGGTTTCAAAATTGGTGCAGCGGTACCCGGTGCAGCTCTGGATAAGAACAAGGCGCTGGTCAAAGCCTGGCCAGGCGTCGTTGAAGCGGCCAATCTGATTGGCTCTGACCAGATTCAAGGAAGATGCACGATGGTCGGGAATCTGTGTAATGCGTCGCCTGCGGCCGACAGTGTCCCTGCGTTGATAGCCGCGGGAGCGAAAGCCATCATTGTTGGTAAGAAGAAACGTACCGTACCGGTTGAAAAGTTTGTGACAGGGCCGGGACAAACCTGTCTGGAGAAAGGCGAGATAGTCGAAGCG
>ERZ1047821.2453-NODE-2453-length-11192-cov-5.445183_pt1 | contig 11192 bp, 27 predicted proteins | sample MGYA00383096_ERZ1047821 | MGnify/ENA primary metagenome ERZ1047821 (study PRJEB29581, sample SAMEA5548366) | metagenome | biome: marine; feature: coastal; material: water | depth 25 m | study: Short-term variability in the microbial, nano- and picoplankton... | reverse complement strand
AATTAAATTTGATTTAACACAAAGATAGTAAATAATTTAACAAATTGTCTACGTCGCTTTCGACAACTTTTTGTTCTATATACAGCCTATAGTAATTTTTATTTTTTTTATTTTTTTTCTATAGTATAATAGTACTTTTAGTTGTCGAAGACGACGTTTTTATATAAATATATAGTTAAAGTATTGATTATCAATAAACTAATTTACGACAACTATTACGACAACTATTTTTTCTTACGACAACTCTTGTCGTAAAGTAAAGTAAACCTTACACTTTTAAAAACTAATTTACTATGCACGCATAATATATTTTTATTTTTGGATTTTTAATAATGAAAAGTTGTCACAAAAAAAGAGCTCAATTAAGAGCCCTTTCCAATCAACAATCAAAATAGAACGAATCTATGCGGTTAGTATTTTAGTTGCTTAAGTATACCCTTGCGACCTTCTGCAATTTGTATACCCTCAGCTATCCTATTTATTTTTCTGTCATTGTCTACAGCTCTTTTCATAGAAGCTGCTCTTTGAATTCCAGTCATTCCATCAGGACGATCATTGATTAGTCTACCATCCTTGATGAATAAACCGTCGACGTAATTATCTTTTGACATAACTTTTTTATTTAATGTAAATATAGTGAAAATATATTTGTGTGTTCAGATATATAGAGGTTTAGGGTTATATATACTTCTGAGCAACACACCCCCCAATATGAAATCAAATTTTTTTTTGACCTCGTTTAAACATCTTTATTTTTTTATCTGATTTTTTTGGCTTTTGGTATTGGTACACGCGCGCACCCATGCGCACCCCTACCACACCCCCGTTTAAACGTTCCCTTTACCCCGTTTAACGCGCTTGTATACCTTCCCCCGTTAACATTCCCCCAATTGTTACACGCTCAGAAGAAAAGAGTAATGCCCCCGCGATGATCTAAGAACCAAAACAAAACGCCCCGAGGAAACACAATTTAATTAACTGATTTACAGAATATTAAACATATTGTTATATATGTAACAAGTAGTTAAAAAAATATTTTCCCTCTGTTGGATAATGTTTAAACAATATTTACTTTTTTATTTGCTTTTATTTGTCTAGATTTGGTAAATAATTAATAATTAAATAATAATAAAATATGAAATTAACTCGAGAGAATTGGCTTAACGAAGCTACAAACTTACTTCAGAGCGGAGTATTTAAAACCGCAAAATTGACTATCCCAAAGGACGTGAAAATTTCTTGCGGGTTCGCACTTGGAACGCGTAAAACTAAGGCGACAAGATTTTTAACCCTCGGAGTATGTCACCCGCGCAGTCATTCATCAGCTAACGTGAACGAGATTTTTATGAGTCCACAAAATGCCGACACTATAAAAACGCTCGGCGTTTTGGCTCATGAATTGATTCACGCGATAGACAACTGTAAAAACGGACACGGGAAAGTGTTTCGAGACATGGCGCACGCCATCGGCTTAGAGGGTAAAATGACTATGACCACAGAAAGCCCCGCTTTAATTGTAGAGCTTGAAAAAATAGCTCAGAAATTGGGCAAATATCCCCACGCCGAAATATTACTTAATGCGCGTAAAAAACAGGGAACGCGTAACATTAAAATGGAATGCACCGACGACCACGGGAACGGGTGCGGGTTTAGTTTCAGAACCTCGCAAAAAAACGTCGACATGATTCAAGTTGTCACCTGTCCCGCCTGTTGTAGTGAAACGAGTTATTTAAGCATAGCTTAAGAGCGTTTAAACGCCCCGACGCCCCGCCTAGCAATAGCGCGGGGGTTTCGTGGTAAAGGGTAATATTGCCCACCTAATTTAAATTTATAAAAATGAAATTATCAGGAGTTAGTAAAAAGCTTAAAAATTGCGAACTTGTCGCGCTATCTTTAGCCGTGTCGCACTACTTACAAAAATTTGATTCTAAACGAGATCAAGAACTTTACAAAGATTTAAGAGCTTTAGAGTTTAATCTTTTTAAAATGGTCAAAAGTAATACTCACACCCATTATAAAATTAATATTGAAGGCGTAGAAGATCAGATTATTACAAAGGAAGATAAAGAAATTGATAACTTTTTAGATCAAATTATTAAGCGCGTTTAAACACCTTCAACACCCTCAACAGCTCGCTTCGGCGGGCTTTTGGTGGTAAAGGGCAATAATGCCCACCTAATTTAAATTAAATTACATGAAAAAATTAAGTATTATTATTTTAACGTTAGCCTGTTCTTACATTGGTTTTTGTGTTATAGGGTTATTAATCCACATTACGCCAACCATTGAGACAATATCTCAGGGCGTAGCCTTGGGCATTTTATGGGCTTTTATTTTGTCCTTGTTGTCTGTTGGGTTATGGCTTATTTTATGTTTAATTAATCAAACTTTTAAATAATATGATAAGATTTAGCCACGCGGGTAAAATGCCGTGCCGATCTTGGAGCCTTCAAGCGTTGGACACTTGCCCCGCGTCCCGTGATAAATACGGCGCACTTGTTCCCGCCTGTAAAGGTTGTTACGCGGTAGGCGGTAACTATAGATTTAAAAACGTTAAGAGCGTACGCGAAGAAAACCGCAAAGACTGGAAGCGGGACGACTGGTCGCAAGACATGATCGAGGAAATGAATTTAAACGACCGCTTTTTTAGGTGGTTTGATTCAGGGGACATTTACAGTATTCGACTTGCTGAAAAGATACTCGAAATTTGCACCGCCACGCCGTGGGTTTTTCATTGGATCCCGACAAGAATGTATAAATTAGGTAAATTCCGCCCCATATTAGAGCGTTTAAACGCGCTCCCAAACGTTGTTGTGCGCTATAGTTCGGACGGCGTAAACGGGGAAACCATAGACGGCGCGCAGTATCAAAGTACAATAATAAGCGACAAAACAAAATTAAATCCGAGTTTCAAAATCTGTAAGGCGTACGAGAACGGCGGGAAATGTTTAAAATGTCGCGCGTGTTGGAGTAAAGAAAATAAAATAATTGCGTACATGGGACACGGCGCAAGAATGAAAAAAGAACAATTAAAAAGAAGTTAAACTAAATAAATAAATTATGATTTCAATATCTCAAGGGCAAAAATTAAGAAAAAAAGGTTATAACCTAGTAACTAATAGAAATTTCACAAAGGTAATAAGATACTCTAAAAATGAATTATTTCAGGGCAAAAATGAAAAACTTTGGAAGGCTTTAACAACGTGGGTTTATTCTGTTGAAGATCAGGAACGAGCCGAGGTTAAGCGTCGTAAAATTTGGAGTAATAAATAAAACTATGAGCAACAAAGCGCAATTTTTCCACAACGTAAAGAAAGCAAAAAGACAACGTTTAAACGCTGTCTATACTAAAAGCGAATTATTAAAATTCTTCAAGGGCAAATTTATTGACGTTTACCCGCATTACAATTACACGACAAAGGAAACAACATTTGAAGTGCGAAGTATAAAGAATGTAATTTGGGAAAACCACGAGACACCCGAAGAAATTATAAACTATTATTAATTAAAATAAATAAAATCATGAGCAGTAAACACATTGAATTATCAAAATTAAATCACATTAAAATTGAATCCGCAATATTAAGGGATCGAGTCGGCGAAATTTTAGAGACTTTTTTTCTTCATAAAGACATGGGAACAGACATTGAAGAAATCACATCTTTATTAATTAACTATGATGTAATGGAAGAAACACAGGCTGAAAGATTACAAACATTTTTAGAGAGAATCGGCAAAAGTTTATGGAAATCAGCGAACGAGTACGACAAAGCAAAAATTGAAGAGCGTTTAAACGTACCGAAGAAAAAAATTAACAGAGGTAAAACAAAATAATTATAAATTAATTAGGATTTAATAAATATTTAGTTATATATTAGCAAAGTAATTGACAACAAAAGATTAATAATCTTAAAGGACAACGAGTAAAGGTCAGAGTTCCCGAGTTTAAACGTTACGATTGAACTATCAAATAAATAGTAATAAGGTGTAAAATGGTGGCACCTACTCAAAGACAAATCAAAACACCTGTAATTTTAAATAAATAGAATGAAACTTTTAACTAATGGAATTTTAAAAATTGACGGAAGTTTAGACATAGAAATGTTAACGACTCCCGAAGAATGCGAAGAAATACTAAGTATTTTATCAATTCGTAAGCTAGTGGCAAAAATTGCCGACGGGGATATTGAATCCTCAGAACTTGAACAAGCAAGTGCAGTAATTAAATGCTCAAATATTGATTATATGTTTGGCTTGTTAAAATCAGGGCAAAAAAATAAAGAGTTAATTTCTTTAGAAGAAAAAATCTATCTAAAACAAATTAGATTAGCTAAAGAAAAAAGGGAAAGAGTAGAACCTTTCAATAAATTAATCAAGTCTCTGAAAGATTGGGATAAATAAAATAAATAGAATGACTAAAATTAATTTAAATAATTATCCGAGAGTGTTTAAACGCCACACTAAATTTTGGGCTGATTTTCATGACTATGTAGAAAATTGTGTTAATGGCGAAAAGAAAATGAATTTAGCGAGATACAATTTAATAGTTTCTAAAAGAGATGTTTCCTTGTGGACTAAGTTAAATGTAAAACCTCATAGAAGGTGGAAAGTATCACAAGTAAAAGAATACTTTGGAATCAAAGGAAGTAAAAAAACCTTGTTAGACAATTTCACAAAAGTGTTTGAGGAGTATATGTCATTAGAGAAAGAAATGACAAAGAAAGCGATGTTAGGAAACGTTTACATGGACGCATGGTAAAAAATAAATGCGGGTTAGAGCAGTGGTCAGCTCGTGAGTCTCATAAACTCAAGGTCATAGGTTCGAATCCTTTACCCGCAACAAAATCAGTATCTGAGATTAAATCTGGAACTCAGACTAAGCTATTCCAGAACCACTGATCAGAGAGAACTTGGTATACCAAGGCATCATTAATGATTTAATCCTCTGAGGATAGACGGGATAAAAGTAAGGCTGATTTTAAAATGTAGAAATAGGCGAGTATTGAAACAATGGTACTAATTTCTTACGAGGGGTGGCGATACTCCAAACCCTTCGGCATTTTTTTTAAAAAGTAAATTATTAATTATGACAAATATAAATTTCAGTAACGAGACAACAAAGCAATTGTTGGATTGTAAAAACGCACAGGTCGAAGCGTTACAAAAAGATCGACAAAAGAATATTGATTTTCTAAAACGACTAATAGAGTACGTTGAAAACCCAAAACATTCTGAAAACGAGTGGTCAGAGGATTTTCTAAGTGACGGCGAAATGCTAGACATAGTTGTTGATCAGTTAAAAAAATTCACAGCGATAAGACATCGTTTAAACAACCCCAAATCATGAGTAAAGAAAAATTTTATTGGGAAGAAGATACTTGGGGTGTAGTTGTCACAGAAGCGGGCGACACATTAGAGATGAACTTGCACACTTGCGATGTTTCAGGAAGACAATACATAACTTTTTATCCTGAACTTACAACAGACATTCATGCGTCAAATAAAGTGTTGGCACATTATGAAGTATTTAAAAAAGATTAATTAAATAATACAATTATGATAAATAAAAATAAATTAATAGCTGAATTTATGGGACTAAAGGAACACAAAGGCTCATACTATTTTATAAATAAGGAAGAATGGATTCCAGATGTTGAATTAAAGTATCATAAATCTTGGGATTGGCTTATGCCTGTAATAGAAAAGATAGAAACTCATGGTTACACCTTTGAGAAAAACTATCAGCCAATAGACAAAGATTGGCAATCATTAATAGTAAAAAGAAATGATATTCTTTATCAAGAATTTGATGCCGAAAGCATAAAAGCATCTTACTATGTAGTGTGTGAATTAATTACTCAATTATAGGAAAAGAAAATAAGATTTAAAAAAAGTAAATCATGAACGTAAAAGGAACTTACACAATAACAGAAAATATGGGAAGTTATGATCTTGAGATAGATTATAAGTATTATTGGAAAGAGCAAACACACGAACATCCTTTTGAAGATGATATAGAAATTAAAGAAGTGCGTTTAAACGCTATAGACATAACTAAATTTTATATTGACTTTTTGTGTGATGAATTTCATGATAAAGTTTGGCGATATGCTTACGAAAATAAATATGAAAAATTATGAGTAAAGAAAGAAAAACCACTTACCAATATTCAGACTATAGGGGTAGCGAAATGATATGGTCAACAGAAGATATTGAAGCGATAGCTAAAAATTTAGATATTAATTATTTAGATTTTGATGACTATAATAAAATTCTGCACGATACTTTTAAAAATTATGGTACAGAAATAATGGACGAAGTCAGAGAATTTTTTGAGGCTCAGACTTGGAATCATGCAAAAGCTTTGCAAAGGGAAAGAATAAAAGAAAAAGAGTATTATTTAAAAAAAGGTAATACATCAGGAACAATAGATTAAAAATTAAATTAAATAATAAATCATGAGTAAAAAACTATCTACTTGGGAAAAGCAAGTAAAAAAAGATGGAGGTCTGACTTCACATTGGGAAAAGAAGATTTCTAAATCATTGGTAGGTAAGAAAATCACAAAAGTTCAATACCTATCTAACGATGAAACAGGTGAAAACTATTGGAGTAATAGACCTGTAGCAATTCAACTTGATAATCAGTATTGGTTAATTCCAATGTCTGATGATGAAGGTAATAATGGTGGGAGTATGGCAGTTTCTTTTATGAAGGGACTTACAACTATACCTACATTACAAATTAACGATAAATACTTAGAGTAATTATGAAAAGAAATTCAAAAGACAGGGGTTTTGGTTATAAAAAATCACACGAATACCCTATAGATTCTAGTAAAAAAACAGATCAGCAAGTTGTCGATGAATTTATCGACACATTCACTCCATCTAATTTAATAGAGAAAATCTCATTAACATTTGGCGATAGACACGAACACATGAGTTTTGATGATTTTATGCCTATGAAAAAACACATGAAAAAATGTGAAGACATTATAATTGAATCCATAAAAAAGAAAAAAGATGAGTAAGCTAACTGAAAAAGATGTAAAATACTTAGGTAGGTATATGTCTACATACGACTTTGTAGATTGTAACCAATTAGAAAAAGAAGCTGAAGAAGTTTTGGGTAAAAATTGGAAAGCTGAAGATGATTGCGAACAGATAGACTCTATACTAGAACACATTAACCCAAATGGTTTCAGGGTACAGTATCTTGAAGAGCATATAAATTATGATATTGAAGTTAGAGAAACAGATAGTTTCACAACTGATCCTTTATTTGAATGGTTTAACAATTTTGTTGATTATGTTCAAAACAGAGATAATAATATTTATAATCAGGCGTGTAAATATGCTGATGAAAGGGAGGAGGGTTGTATATGAGAGATATAATAGTAATGCTAGACAATGTCTATTCAGAAATAATGGATAGAACTCCAGACTCTGAAGAAAGAGACGAAATACTGAGTAAAATAGATGATGTTCAATTTTTAATAGAAGATTTAGATGAAAAATAAAAAAAGACAATATCGAAGTAATCAAGGGCGAAGTCCGAAAAGAGAAAACGAGACATTTAAGTTATTAAAAGTAACCTGTATAATTCTTTTATGTCTTGTTTTATTATTAACCTTAACAAGTATATTATTATGAATTATAGAGAACATAACATAGAATTAATAGGAAAAGTTTTAGAATTAGAGGGGCAAATTCAAGAACTAAATAAGGTGCTAATATTATGCGCTAAAGAAAGAGATTTTTTTAAAACTAAGTTTTCTCAATGCAACGAGTGGGGCGGAAGTGAAGAATATTTAACTAAAGAAGTTCCGTTAAATAAACTTATTGAAGTGTTAGGAAATAATAATAAAATAAAGTAAATTTACTTTTCTATGTATATTATTGATCCTGAATTAGAAGAGTTTTATGAAACACAATTTTTGTTTGTTTAGATAGTAAGAAATAGGAGGCGAAAGCCACACTAACTTACCCTCATACCCTCCATGTGAAAGCATGGGGGATTTGGTGGTAGAAACCTTAATTAAATAAAATGAAAAAAGATATTTTTGACTACTACGCAAATTCTGTAGCAAAACAATTTAACATTACACTAGAGCAACTATACACACAGACTAAAGTAAGTCATATAGTAGACGCTCGACAAATTCTTTACTATTTATGTATTGAAAGACCTATTAAAAAAAGCTACATTAAAACTTTTTTACAGGAACAGGGATATGAAGTATCTCATTCAACTATGGAACATGGATATAAAAAAGCGCTTCATCTAATTGAAAGCGATCCTGATTTTCTAACTATGGTTAAAGATATTCAACAGAATGATAATTGAAGAATTATATTATATTTTTGAAGAAGCTTTAAAAGATAGAAAAGCTATTGAAACTAAAACTAAAAAAATACATTCCGTTATAGCTAACGGGATTAAGATTCAAAAGTTTTCTGATCGCATAGAAATTCTCAACATGGGGAAAGGCGGGGATTATTTTAAAGAGTGTACACTTGAAGAATACGATTATTTTTATGATGAGGGTTGGGAAGTTGGTTGCTATAAAGTTAAGATCAATAACTGCTTGCATAAATTAAAGATAATTGAAGAAAATATAAAGACTGAAGTAAATACTAGAAAGAACGACAAGCATATTCAGAATTTAAAAAATAGAAGAGAAAATATTCTTCGGAAATACACATTAAATAAAAATAAATTAAATCAAATCAAATCAAATGGAAAATTATTTTAAAAAGTTGTCAGCCATCAACGTAAAAGGAATGGCAGAAAAAAAGGGAAATTTTAATTACCTATCATGGGCAAACGCATGGTCGCTTATTAAAGAGTGTTATCCTGATGCTCAAAGAAAAGTTTATGAATCAGAACAAACAGAGTTACCTTATTTTACAGATGGCAAAACTGCTTCAGTAAAAGTTGGAATAATGGTTAATGGTATAGAACACATTGATTATTTACCTGTAATGGACTACAGAAACAATTCAATTCCTATAGCTAAAATTACATCTATGGATGTTAATACCGCTATACAAAGATCAACTGCAAAAGCTATTGCCATGCATGGATTAGGTATAGCTATATTTAAAGGGGAAGATTTAGTTAATATTGCAAGTCCTAAAGCTAACATACCTAAGGAGGCTAAGAAAGAGATTACATACACTTTGAAGGTAGGGGGCGATAATTGGGAAAAAGTTCTTAATTACATATCTAAAAAGAAAGGGGATGGATTAGATAAAATAATTCAAACTTTATCTACCAAGTATAAAATTTCTTCTGAGGTTAAAAAAGAGATAGCTAAAAAAATATAATATGGCTGAATCTACAAAACAAATTATCAGTAATTTAACTGATGATAATAAATATTATGGGGAGTATGGGCAACAATATTTGTCAAACTCCGACATACTTAACTTACTTAAGTTTCCAGAGAAATTTAAAGTTCCACAAGCTAAAACAAAAGCTATGGTAGAGGGAAGTTATTTTCACACGGCAATATTGGAGCCTAATAAAATTGAAGACTTTAAAATTATAGATGTAGCCTCTCGATCCACAAAAGCTTACAAGGAAGCATGTGGGGAGGGGGAAATTTTATTACTACAAAAAGAAAAGCTTCATCTTGATAGTTTAATTGACAAGATGCAGTCAAACTTAGAGATGTTTGATGAAATATATAAAGAAGGAAACCAATACGAAATTCCACAAATTTGTGATATAATGGGAAATACTTGGAAAGGTAAAGCTGATATTGTTACAGATGAATTTGTCATTGACATCAAGACAACTAATGATATTTCTAAATTCTATTGGAGTTGTATGAATTACAATTATGATTCTCAAGCTTACCTGTATCAAAGGTTTTTTAATAAACCACTTAGATTTTATGTAATAGATAAACAATCGTTTCAGCTAGGTATCTACGACTGCTCGCCAAACTTTATAGAGGGTGGTAAAAACAAAGTAGAAAAAGCTACTGAAGTATATAATAAATTTTTTAGTAATGAAAAGACTCATAACATATATAACTACATTCATAAGGAAATTCTGTAATGTTTTTAAAATAGAAAACACTACAAATAAAGAGGTTATATGGGAGAATGTTCCAAGCTCCTGTAAATCTCAAAAAGAAAGAGAATTAATTCTCTTTGATTTAATTAACCGATTGGAGCATAAAATTAAAATTATAAAATAATGGCAGAAAACTATGTACATCCTAATGGCAGTGGTTCTTTATTTAAGAATAGCTACAAGGAAAAACCAAATCAACCAGACTTTAAGGGATCAATCACATTACCTGATGGATCAGAAAAAGAACTAGCTGGCTGGAAAGGAACAACTCAAGGTGGAGATGTTAAACTTTCAATTAAAATTAGTGACAAGTATGTTAAACCTCAGTCAAATGATGCGAATCAAAGCAAATCATCTGAGGATTTATTTTAAGTAACTAAGCATCAAATCAGGTTGTCCCAAACGTATATACAGGTGGCTGATTTACTGACGAGTAATTGAAGTTCGATTCTTCTTTTGATGCCAATTTAATCAAACAAACAAATGCAAATAACAATATTTAAGGACATAAAGGTTACCTCCCAACCTTTTTATAGAGATGTCCATGTTATTCTTAAAAGAATACAAGAGGGAGCATCCAAAGACTTAGTAAAAAAAATAAGAGCAGAAAAAAACAAAGAAGCTAGGAATTTATTAAAACAAAAGCTTCCCGCAGTTTGTTTTAGTGGCAAGTTTACTAAAAGAAATGATAAATCTTTACAAGAACATAGCGGGTTATTGTGTTTAGATTTTGATGGTTATGCTACTGCTAAAGAGATGTTGTCTGACAAAGAAAAACTTACTAAAAACAAACACATTTATAGTGTATTTGTTTCTCCAAGTGGCAAAGGATTAAAAGCATTAGTGAGAATACCTGCTGATCCAGAGAATCATGTCAATTATTTTGTAAGTATGCAGAATAATTTAAACTCTACTTATTTTGATAAAACCTGTAAGAATATTTCAAGGGTTTGTTATGAATCATACGATCCATTAATTTACATCAACGAACAATCTAGCAAATGGGATAAAATTGAAGAGGAGCAGTACACTGAGGTTACTAAAAACATAGATATTCCTACTATTCCAATTACGGATGAAAATAAAATTGTAGATATTTTAAA
>ERZ1047821.2445-NODE-2445-length-11203-cov-4.184966_pt1 | contig 11203 bp, 6 predicted proteins | sample MGYA00383096_ERZ1047821 | MGnify/ENA primary metagenome ERZ1047821 (study PRJEB29581, sample SAMEA5548366) | metagenome | biome: marine; feature: coastal; material: water | depth 25 m | study: Short-term variability in the microbial, nano- and picoplankton... | reverse complement strand
TATAAAGATCTTAGGGATAATGATCCTGTACATTGTATGAAAGATTTTGGAGGTTTTGAGCATAATTTACAATCTTTAAGGGTTGTTGATTTATTAGAGCAACGATACGTTAATTTTGATGGATTAAATCTTACATTTGAGACGCGTGAAGGAATATTGAAACATTGTTCTACAAAAAATGCTAAAAATTTAGGAGCTATAGGCGAAAGATTTATAAAAAAACAACAACCTTCTTTAGAGGCGCAATTAGTAAATTATGCTGATGAGATTGCTTATAATATTCATGATATTGATGATGGATATCGTTCAGGAGTCATAAAATTTAATTCGTTAATGGAGGTATCTTTGTTTAAAGAATGTGCTGATCTTGTTAAAAAAGATTATCCCAATATAGATGAAATTAGATGGTTGCATGAAACTATAAGAAAAATGACATTTTCCTTAATATTTGATATATGTGAAAGAAGCTCTATAAATTTAAAGAAATACAAACCTAAAACAATTGATGATATTAGAAAATTACCTAATTTAATTAATTTCTCTGAAAATATGAAAAAAAAGCAATCAGAACTTAAAAAGTTCTTAAGACATTTTTTATATGAACATGAGCGAGTAGTTGAGATGACTAATAATGCAAAAGAAATAATTAAGGATTTATTCTTATATTTTATGAACAACCCATCTTTAATGCCAGAATTCTATAAAAATAAATCAAGTCATGATTTAAGTCGAGCAGTTGCAGATTATTTAGCTGGAATGACAGATCGTTATGCTATTAAAACTCATAAAGATATAAGTTAATCGGGTATAAACCCCTATTAAAATAAGGCTTATCTATATATTGTTGTAAATTTACAACAAAAATTTAGATTTGTGACAAAAAAGTCACAATTATCTTGCTTTTTGGTGTGAACATTAGAGATAATGATAGTAACTTTTCTTAATGAGAAAGTTTATCTTAAGAAAGTTTTTTTGTTAAGAAAGTTTTTTTGAATTACTTTTTTAACTTATGTTACAAGAAGTAATTTTTAATTTTAGGAGAAATCTTATGAACAAGAAAATTAATCTAGCAGTTGCGGGTGCAGCTCTTGCTTTAGGTGCTTCGGCAGCTAATGCTGGAATCGTAATCCCAGCTGGTGATTGGACATTGGACGTTAATGGTAACGTTAACGCATTCCTGAACTGGAATGACGCTGACGCTACTTCTGGCACTGCACCTACAGGTGCTATTGCTAACGCTCAAGATGGACTAGGTGAATCTGATTCACAAGGTATTAACACTGGTCTATTACCATCATGGTTAGGATTTACTGGTACTACACGTCAAAATAATACTGATGTGTCATTTACTATTTCATTCCAACCAAATGCTTCAGATAACTCTGCAGCGGGTGATAACAAAACACCTCTAAATCGTCAATCATATTTATCATTCGGTGATAAATCATGGGGTTCTATCAAACTTGGTAAAGATATTGGTATCTTTGCTTCTGGTGCGATCCTTAACGATATGACATTATTAGGTGTTGGTGGTGCTGCTACTGGCCGTTCAGGTGGTGCTACAACACTTGGTGGTATTGGTACTGGTTATGTTTATGCTGCATGGAAGGGTCAAGCTACATATACGACTCCAAACATGGGCGGATTCCAAGCTAAAATTGGCTTAATGAATCCAAATCAGATTCCTGATGCTAGCACAAACTCAACAACTAGAACCTATGGAACAATATCAACGTTGACAGGTACTACAGCAACTCTTACTGGTTCGCTGTCAGCTGCTGGTATTGCAACTTCGATTTCAACAACTGTTGTTTCTGCTGGTACTATTGCTTCAGCAACTACAGATACTGATACAACTACTGGTGCTGCTAATTCAGCAGTTAACCAAGATCGTTTCGGTGTTGAAGCAGAAGCTTCATACTCATGGACTGGCGATGTTGCTGGTAAAGTTTGGGTATCTGGTGCTTCATATGAAGTTACTCGTATACAAGCTGGTACATCTGCAACTCAACAAGAATACGATATCGAAGCATTCGATATTGGTGCTTCTTTAAGCGCTGGTAATTTTGGGTTAGTTGGTTACTGGTATGATGGTGAAGGCTTAGGTACTACACTATTTGGTAACAACGGTGTTACTTCTGGCGGTAAAGAGCGTGATTCAGACGGTGGTTATGTTCAAGCTACATACGTAATACCAACAGGTACTAAAATTGGTGTTGCTTATGGTGTTTCAAATCTTGACACAGCTAGTGGTGAAACTAACGCTACTTTAGTTGACGAAAATGAACGTTGGACAGTGGGTGCATATCATCCATTAACTAAGCATCTAAATTTAGTTGCTGAGTACAACAGCATTGAGTCAGAAGGTCAAACATCAACAAACCGAAATGAGAATGATACATTCTCTCTTGGTGCGATCTTATTCTTCTAGGAGTTAAATCTTAGTAGAAGTTTGACAAGTAGTAGATTTATTAAAAACGGCATCTTCGGATGCCGTTTTTTTATTTCTTCTTTACTCATCGTATGGAATAATAGTTTTAAATATTAAATATTAAATATTAAATTATGACAAAAAATACTAATTTAAATGAGCTAGTTAAAGAAGCCTTAAGCTTTATAAAATCAAAGGATTTTGATAAAGCTATTCCAATTTATGAGGCTATCTTAAAAATAGATAATATGCATCCACAAGCACTTTCTCATTTGCCAATAATTTTTTTAATTAAAAAAAGATATCAAGAAGCAATAGACATGATTCATAAATCATTTCAAATAGTAGAGCCAGTTATTGGTGATTATCAAAATTTAGCTACGGCCTATATAGCGTTAAATGATTATAAAAATGCAATTAATTCATATGAAAAAGCTATTCAAATTAATCCTAATTTATCAGAACTATATAAACTTTTAGGCGATGCTCAAATGAAAGTCGCTGATCATTTAGGAGCATTTGATTCTTATGAAGAAGCTTACAAGTTAGCGCCAGGTAAATTTCAACAATTATTTGATTATGGAGTGATATTGCATGTCTGTAGACATCATGATGAAGCTTTAGAAATCTTGAGAAAAGCACAAAAGATTGATCCTAATCATATTGAATGTATGAATAAAATAGCCGCATGTTTTAGTGCTATTGGGGATTATAGTGAAGCTAAAAATATTTATAAAAAATTAATAAAATTGGCTCCAGAAGCAATGGCGCCTGTAATAGATTATGCGTCATGTTTAATGTATGAAGATAAATATGATGAGCCTATTAAAATACTAAAAGAGGTTTTAATAAAAAAACCATATCAGAATGTAGCTAGATCTAATTTAAGTCTTTTGTATTTAACTAGAAAGAATTTTAAAGAAGGCTGGGATAATCATGAAGCAAGAATTCTAATGAGAAACGAAGTTGATGCAACTAAAAGGTACGATACGCTTCAAAAATTTTTTAATATAGATGTAGGAAAAAAAGAATTAAAATCAAATGAGAAAATAATTATTTTATTAGATGCAGGAATTGGAGATGTAATACTTGGACTAAGTATGCTAGCAGATTTTTATAAAAAGTTTAAAAATGTAAGTGCTGAAGTGGACTATCGTTTAGTAAATCTTTTTAAAAGGTCATTTCCAGATATTGATTTTTTTGGGATCAAAGAAGATAAACATGAAATTTTAATTAATCATAATCTTAGTCATTATGATAAAGGAATTTATTGGATGAGTTTAGGTAAGTATGTTCGTCAAGATATAGCTGATTTTCCAAAAAAAAATACAGTTTTTTTAAAGCCAGATGATAATAAAGTTAATGAGATAAGAAATAACTTAAAAAAAGAAAAAGATATTATATGTGGAATATCATGGAAAAGTGCTGCTACTGAAGATAGACATAAATCAGTTCTTCTTAAAAATTTAATACCTATTTTTTCTGTTCATGGGATTAGGTTTATAGATTTACAATATGAAATTCCACAACATAAAGGTCAAACAGCTGTTGAAAAGAAAGATCTCTTAAATAATAATAATATTAGAATTGAGGAATATAAGAATTTAGATACATTTAATGATATTGATGGGTTGTCAGCGTTAATAGCAAATTGCGATATTGTTGTAACTGCTAGCAATGTTACTGCACATATAGCAGGAGCATTAGGTAAAAAAACCTTTTTATTTGTCCCTTTTTCAAGAGGTAAACTTTGGTATTGGCATAATGATAAAGGGATAAGTATTTGGTATCCAAGCGTTAAAATATTTAGGGCAGAATCGTCGGGAGAATGGGGTTCAGTATTTGAGAAAATAGCTGAAACTATAAAAAAAGAATTTAACTTATGATTTTGAAATTTTAAGCTCTTTAATTTTTCTAGTTACAGTATTTCTTCCGATACCTAATAAATTTGCAGTGTCAATTTTTCTGTATTTTGTATATTCAAGAGTTTTTTCAATTATAATTTTTTCAATTTGATCTATATAAAATTTGTGTAGGTCCGATTGACCATCTAATAATTTTTTAGATAAATCTCTACCAAGATTTTCTTGCCAATCAGTTGAATTGTTGATGGTATTAATAGGCTCATTTTTTAATTCTGAGGGTAAGTCCCCAACTGAAATTTGATTACCAGGTGACATTACAGTCAACCAATGACATACATTTTCTAGTTGTCTAACATTGCCTCTCCATTGGAGATTATTAAAATATTCTAGGACTTCTTTCGATAGAATCTTTGGCGTAACTTTTAATTGATTAGCACTTTTTAATAAAAAATATTTAGATAATGTAGGGATGTCTTCAATTCTATTTCGTAAAGGCGGCACTGTAATTCTTATTACATTTAATCGATGGAATAAGTCTTCTCTAAATTTTCCATCTTTAACTGATTCTTCTAAATTTTGATGGGTTGCAGCAATTACTCTTACATTAACTTGAATAGAGTCTTGTCCTCCAATCCTATAAAATTGCCCATCACTTAGAACTCTTAATAATCTTGTTTGAAGTTCCATTGGCATATCACCAATTTCATCTAAAAATAATGTTCCGCCATTAGATTGTTCAAACCTTCCTTTACGAAGACTTTGGGCTCCTGTAAAAGAACCCTTCTCATGACCAAACAACTCTGCCTCTAAAAGTTCTTTTGGTATCGCTGCGGTATTAATAGCAATAAAAGGAAAATCTTTTCTATCACTATTTTTATGAATTGCATTCGCAACCAATTCTTTACCAGATCCAGATTCTCCATTTAATAAAACTGTTGCATTTGATTTACTTAATCTACCAATAGCACGAAAGACTTCTTGCATAGATTGTGCTTGACCTATAATTTCGGGTAAATCACTGTCTATATTAGCTTGATTTTTTTCTTTATTTTTTGTTTGTTCCACTGCTTGATTTATAACTTCTAAAACTTTATCTATATCGAAAGGTTTAGCAATATATTCAAAAGCTCCTTTTTGAAAGGCAGAAACTGCAGTATCTAGATCAGAATAAGCTGTCATAATAATAATTGGAATAATAGGAAATTTCTCCTTAACTTTAGTTAGAAACTCAATTCCTGATTCTCCTGGCATTCTAATATCGCTTACAATAACAGACGGTGTTTCATGGTTAAATTGATTAATTGCTTCATTTGTATTACTAAAACATTGGCAAGGAAGATTAGCTTTTGATAATGCTTTTTCAAATACCCATCTTATAGATTCATCGTCATCAAGCACCCATATCTTTTTCATTTATTTACCTCATTAATTTTTAAATTATTTTCTATGGGAAGAATGATCGAGAATTTTGTTTTGCCTGGATTACTCAAGCAATCAATCATTCCATTATGTTGAGTTATAAAATTTTGTGCCAATGAAAGACCTAATCCAGAACCATTTTCTTTTCCTGAAACTAATGGATAAAATATTTTATCTAGTAATTCATTATTAATGCCTGGCCCATTGTCAATAATATCTAAACGTATGGCTGTTGTATGTTTCTTTTTATGACATACAATTTGACTTTCTGCTCTAGTGATAAATTGTAAATTCATTTTTTCTTTTAAATTATTTTGAGACATTGCTTCAACACCATTTCTAGCAACGTTTAATACGGCTTGAATTAATTTTTCTCTATCTCCAATCAATTGTGGGCGGCCTACATCATATTCTCTTGTAAGAATTACGTCTTCTGGAAATTCTGACACAATTAGACTGCGAACTCTTTCCAGCACTTCATGAATATTAGTTTTTTTATATACGGGTAATTGATGTGGTGTTAATAATTTATTCATAAGATTTTGCAGACGATCTGCTTCATTAATAATTATTTGTGTATATTCTTTTAATGAATTATCTTTTAATTCTTTTTCTAAAAGTTGGGCGGCACCTCTTAAGCCTCCAAGAGGATTTCTTATTTCATGAGCTAGATTCCTTAATAATTCTGAGTTTGCTTGTTGTTGAATAAACATTCTTTCTTCACGAGCTACTCTTAATTGTTGGTCCATTTGAATAAATTCCACTATAAAATCAAATTCTTTTTGTTCAATTGACGTAATTGTGAAGCTTACGCATACAGTTTTATTTTGTTTGGTTTTAATAAAATATTCATGTTCACGATAAGAGCTCCGTTTGGTCTTAGCTTGTATTAATGCATCTTTGAAAAAATCAATGTCTTTAAAAAATAAATTAATATGTTCATTAACAACATGGCCATGACTTAATTCAAATAAAATCTCTGCGCTTGGGTTTATATATTTAATAATTAGCTCTTTATCGCAAACAACTATTGCGGTTGCTAAGTCTTCCATCCCTTTAAGATTTTCTTTTATTAACGCTGGCATCATTTTTTATACCTCGCACAATATTAGTGCATATTAATTTTAGGTAAAAAAAGGGCAGATTAAAATCTACCCTTTAATTTGAATCTATAAACTGTAATACATATCAAACTCAATTGGATGAGGAGTCATTCTCATTCTTGTTACATCTTCCATTTTTAATTCAATAAAACTATCAATGAAATCATCAGTAAATACCCCACCTTTTGTTAAGAATCCACGATCCTTATTTAATGCTTCTAGAGCTTCAGGTAAGGATTTTGCAACTTGAGGAATTTTTGCTTCTTCCTTGGCTGTTAAATCATATAAATCTCTAGTTTCTGCTTCACCAGGATTTATTTTGTTTTGAATACCATCTAAGCCTGCCATCATCATTGCACTAAATGCAAGATATGGATTCGCAGTTGGGTCAGGGAATCTTACCTCGATTCTTCTTGCTTTATCAGATGGAACATAAGGTACTCTTATAGCTGCTGATCTATTTTTTGCAGAGTAAGCAAGCATTACCGGTGCTTCAAAACCAGGCACTAATCTTTTATAAGAATTTGTTGATGGGTTAGTTAAAGCATTTAAAGCTCTAGCATGTTTAATAATTCCACCAATGTAATATAGAGCAGTGCCACTTAAATTTGCATATTTTTTCCCTGCAAACATATTTTTTCCAGCTTTCCAAATTGATTGATGAACGTGCATACCTGAACCATTATCATTGAAAATTGGCTTTGGCATAAAAGTCGCAGTTTTACCAAATCTATGAGCTGTATTCATCACAACGTATTTAAGAATTTGAGTCCAATCAGCTCTTTGTGTTAGTGAAGAAAATTTGGTGCCAATTTCATTTTGGCCTGAACCACCGACTTCATGGTGGTGGACTTCAACAGGAACTCCCATTTCTTCCAATGTTAAGCACATTTCTGATCGAAGATCTTGTAAAGAATCAACAGGAGGTACTGGAAAGTAACCTCCTTTAACTCTTGGGCGATGCCCAACATTTCCACCATCATGTTCATTTTTAGAGTCCCATTCTGCTTCTTCAGAACTAATATTTACAGAAGATCCGCTCATTCCAGAATCCCATGTAATTGAATCAAATACAAAAAATTCAGGTTCTGGCCCAAAATAAATGGTGTCGCCAACCCCAGTTTTTTTTAGATATGCTTCAGCACGATTTGCAATAGTTCTTGGGTCACGATCATAACCTTTACCATCTGTAGGATCTACAATATTGCAAGTTAAGACTAGAGTTTTTTCTTCTAAAAATGGGTCGATATTAGCTGTATTAGGATCTGGATAAAGCAACATATCTGAAGCATTAATTCCTTTCCATCCAGCGACAGATGAACCATCAAAAGCATGCCCATCGGTAAATTTATTTTTATTGAACGCAGCCGTTGGAACTGAAACATGTTGTTCTTTTCCTCTTGTATCAGTAAAACGAAGATCAATAAATTTAACTTTTTCTTGTTTAATTTGTTTCATTACATCTGCAACAGCCATACTAAAACTCCTTAAAAAATAATTATTCGGTATATATATAATCTAAAGCAGAATCTATGCCAATATTTAATCCGCTAAATTACCTGATTTATCTATAAAATTCATTAAATAAATAATTATTGCACTATTATAATGCATAATTATATATTATTTGCACTATTATAATGCATTAATATTTCCCATGGTAATTTTTTTATTGTCTATAATAATAAGCTGATGAACAAAAAAATAAAAAAATTTGCTGTTTTAGGACATCCAATAAAGCATTCTCTTTCACCTCAAATTCATTTTCTTTTTGCAAATGAATTTTCAATTGATTTGGAGTATAAAAAAATTGATATTGATCAAGAAGATTTTTTTGATAGCATTGCGAATTTGAAAAGTGAAGGTTTTTATGGATTGAATATAACTATGCCATTAAAATATCTTGCTTTTCAAATTTGCGATGAAGTTACCGAAAGGTCATCTTTATGTAAATCTGTTAATACAATAACATTATCAGATAAAAAAATTATAGGGGATTCAACTGATGGCAGAGGTTTAATAAATGATTTAAATAAAAAAAGTATTAGTATTGATGGTAAGAATATTTTATTAGTTGGGGCAGGTGGGGCTGCAAGTGGAGTAATTTATGATCTTATTCAAGGCAAGCCAAAGCAAATTTTTTTAACTAATAGAACTATTAATAAAGCAAGTAAAATGCAAGAATATTGGAAATTATTTGCTGATAAAAACCAGGTTATTTTAAAAGTAATAGATTTAAATCTACAAAAAAAAATTAATTTTGATTTAGTTATAAACGCTACATCCGCATCATTGAGCAGCAAAGACTCACCGATATCAAATTCAATTTATAATTGTTTAACTAATTCAAGTGTTTGTTATGACATGATGTATGGTTCAAAAACTCCATTTATGAAAGAAGCTTATAAAAAAACTGATTTAGTTTATGATGGAATTGGAATGTTAGTTGAACAAGCAGCTGTAAGTTTTAATATTTGGCATCATTTAAATCCAATAACAAAGAATATAGAAGAAGATTTAAAAATTTTATAAATATTTTTTTAAATATTTACCAGTAAAACTTTTATTATTAGAGACAATCTTTTTAGGAGGCCCTTCTGCAATAATTTCTCCACCACCATCCCCTCCTTCAGGACCTAAATCAATAATCCAGTCAGCAGTTTTAATTACATCTAAATTATGTTCAATTACTACTAAAGTATTTCCATTTTCTCTTAATTTATGAAGTACATTAAGTAATAGTTGTATATCAGCAAAATGTAAGCCAGTAGTTGGCTCATCTAATATATAAAGTGTTCTTCCAGTATCTCTTTTTGAAAGCTCTAATGCTAATTTAATTCTTTGAGCTTCTCCGCCAGAAAGTGTGGTGGCATTTTGACCTAGTTTAATGTATCCAAGACCTACATCTAAAAGAGTTTTTAGTTTTCGCTCAATTGTAGGAACAGCTTTAAAAAATTCATAAGCTTCTTCTACAGTGAGGCTTAAAATGTCATGAATATTTTTTCCTTTATAAAATATTTCAAGCGTTTCCCGATTGTAACGATGTCCATAGCAAACATCACATTCTACATATACATCTGGTAAGAAATGCATTTCAACTTTTATTACTCCATCTCCTTCACATGCCTCACATCTACCACCTTTAACATTGAACGAAAATCGTCCTTGACTATAACCCCTAGTTCTACTTTCTTGGACTTTAGAAAAAAGATCTCTTATTGGAGTAAATAATCCAGTATAAGTAGCAGGATTAGATCGTGGAGTTCTTCCGATCGGGCTCTGATTTACGTCTACAACTTTATCAAAGAAATCAAAACCTGTTATATCTTCATGGCTTGCTGGTTCTAAATTATTTCGATAAAGATGTTTTGCAACAGCATTATATAAAGTGTCATTAATAAGAGTAGATTTACCACTCCCAGAAACACCAGTAACACAAGTAAAAAGTCCTATAGGCAGATTAAAATTAATTTTTTTTAAATTGTTACCGGCTGCTTTTGTTATTTTAAAGAAAGAGTTATTGGGAGATTTTATTTTTTTTGAAATTGTAATTTTTTTTTGCCCACTAATATATTCACCTGTTAAAGATTTTTTATTTTTAGAGATATCTTGAGGAGTTCCTTTAGAGACAATTTCACCGCCATGAATTCCAGCACCAGGACCAATATCAACAACATAATCTGCTGTCATAATCGCATCATAATCATGCTCCACTACAATTACAGTATTTCCTATATCTCTTAGATTTTTAAGAGTTTGCAGGAGCTTATCGTTATCTTTTTGATGAAGCCCTATAGATGGCTCATCTAAAACATACATTACGCCAGTTAAGCCACTACCAATTTGTGATGCTAGTCTGATTCTTTGGGCCTCTCCTCCCGATAGAGTTTCGGCAGATCTTGAAAGAGACAAATAATCTAACCCTACGTCTATTAGAAAATTAAGCCTATTCTTTATTTCTTGAATTATTTTATTTGCGACTTGAGCTCGAAATCCTAATAATTCGATATCATTAAAAAATTTAAAAGATTTTTTAAGGGGTAATTTACAAATTTCATGTAGATTTAAATCTCCAACCAATACATTTCTTGCTTCAATTCTTAATCTAGTCCCATTACATGATGGACATTCTTGATTACTTAAATATTTTGCTAATTCATCTCGAACAGCAGATGAATCGGTTTCTTGGTATCGTCTTTTGAAATTATTTAATATTCCTTCGAAAGAATGTCTTTTTTTATTTATAGTTCCTTGTTCATTAAAATAACTAAATTCTATTTGTTCTTTATCGCTCCCATATAAAATAATATTTTGGATATTCTCTGGAAGTTCTTCATAAGGTATTTCAAGATCAAAATCATAATGTTTTGCAAGACTATTTAACA
>ERZ1047821.2440-NODE-2440-length-11208-cov-16.941720_pt1 | contig 11208 bp, 6 predicted proteins | sample MGYA00383096_ERZ1047821 | MGnify/ENA primary metagenome ERZ1047821 (study PRJEB29581, sample SAMEA5548366) | metagenome | biome: marine; feature: coastal; material: water | depth 25 m | study: Short-term variability in the microbial, nano- and picoplankton... | reverse complement strand
ATATAAAAATACAGATTTCAATATAAATCTTTAGTAAGTTTGCTATAATGAAAACTATTAATAAAAAAGACACTTTATTAGTTGAAGGAATGACTTGCTCAAATTGTGCAGCAGGAATTCAAAAACACCTTAAATCTAATGGATTAGAAGATATAACTGTCAATTTTTCTACTTCAGAAGCTAACTTTGTTTCTGATAAAATAAGTAAAAATGAAGTTGAAAAAATGATAGAATCCCTTGGTTATTCAATAAGAAAAGAGTCAGAAAAAGAGAAAATGTCATTACAAGAAAAATTGTTTTACTTTTCTTTGTTTTTTACTCTTCCTCTTTTTTCTCATATGTTTTTAAAAGAAGTTGATTTCTTGCAAAATCCTTTTGTTCAATTTCTTCTTTGTTTACCTGTTTACTTAGTAGGAACATGGTTTTTTGGAAGAAGCGCTATTTCATCTATAAAAAGTAAATCCTTAAATATGGATGTACTCATTACTATAGGTAGTTCTGCCGCATTCTTTTATAGTATATATGGTTGGTACCTTCATCAGGGAACAGATTTAGAACATAAATTTTTATTTTTTGAAACTTCTGCAACAATTATCACACTAGTATTATTAGGGAATCTATTAGAACATAAAAGTGTTCAGCAAACTACAACTTCAATAAGAGATCTGTCGGATATTCAAAAAACTAGAGCTAAGGTTGAAAGAGATAATAAAATAATTGAAATAGATTTTGAAGATATTTTAGTGGGAGATATTCTTATTGTAAACTCTGGAGATAAAATTGCAGTAGATGGAATTGTACTTGAGGGTAACGCAACTGTTGACGAATCCATGATTACAGGTGAAAGTATCCCTATTACAAAAACAATAAACAATAATGTAATTGGAGGCACTATTTTACAATCAGGAAATATTAAAGTAAGAGCAACTAATGTTGGTTCTGACACTCTTCTTTCAAATATTATTGAACTAGTAAAAGATGCACAAAACCATAAGCCACAAATACAAAAACTAGGTGATAAGATTAGCTCCATTTTCGTTCCTCTAGTTTTAACAATATCTCTAATTACTTATTTTGTTTCCCCATTAATAACTTCCTATTTAGGTGTAGATTCTCCGATTGATGATCCTTTTTTACGAGCAATAGCAGTGCTTGTTATTTCTTGCCCTTGTGCAATGGGATTAGCTACTCCAACAGCTGTAATGGTTGGTATTGGCAGAGCTGCAAAAAATGGAATTCTTATAAAAGGAGGAAATACTCTAGAAAAATTTGCAAAGATTAAACATATATTTTTCGATAAGACTGGAACCATTACAACAGGAAACTTTAAAATAAAAAATCTGAATGTTATAAATGAAGAGGAATCTGAAGTAAAAAATATCATTTTCAACTTAGAAACTTACTCTTCTCATCCAATTGCAAAATCCTTAGTTTCTGAATTAAAATCTTTCTCTGATAAAATAGATTTTACTAATATTCATGAAGAAAAAGGAATTAGTATTAATGGAGATTATAATGGAAATACCTATAAAATTGGTTCTTATAAAATATTAGATCAAGAGGATAATTCTCATGATTTATTTGTTTTGAAAAACAATATATTAATAGCTACTATTGATATTGAAGATGAGATAAAACAAAATACTAATGAGGTGATTACTGAAGTAAATTCTTTTGGAATTAACACCAGCTTACTTAGTGGTGATAAGAAAGAAAAGTGCAAATATTTATCTGATAAGATATCATTTAATTCTGTATATTCAGAGCAACTTCCACACGAAAAACTGGAAATAATAAAACAACGTTCCTTATCTGAAACTACAGCAATGATTGGAGATGGAATAAATGATGCTCCTTCCCTATCTATTGCTTCTGTTGGAATTTCTGTAGGTGGATCAACTGGAGTTGCAATCCAATCTTCTGATGTTGTTTTACTAAATAAAAACAACTTAACACAATTAACAACTGCTTTAAAGATCAGTAAACATACATTCCTGACAATAAAACAGAACTTATTTTGGGCCTTTGCCTACAACATTGTAGCTATTCCAATTGCAGCTATGGGATATCTAAACCCTATGTGGGGAGCTTTATTTATGGCTTTTTCGGATGTAATTGTTATTGGAAACTCCATTAGATTAAAATATAAGAAACTAGATTAGATCTTTAAGAGAATTTATTTTTAAAGTCTGATTGGAAACAAATCCTTCTGCATATTTACAATCTGATTGCCTTCCTAAATCTCTAGCTCTATATTTTACACTTTCTAAGAAATCTTCAGAAGATATAATTGTTTCAGACTCCTTAGAGTCAGGATTATAAAATTGAGTTTTGTAACACAAAATAGATTCTAATTTTTTATCCATCTCTTCAGTTATATCTATAACAAAATCGGGTAATATATTAATAAACTGAATATAATGATATATATGTTTTGGTCTCCAGACCTTCTGATTAGTCTCGATCTTTTCTAACCCTGACAGAAAACATGAATCAAGTGTAAGGTCAGAAGACCTTCCATGATCAGGATGTCTGTCATTGGGAGCGTTTGTTAATACTACTTCAGGTCTGTATTCTCTTATTTTCTTTATAAGTGCAATTTTGTTTTTCTCATTATTTTCAAACAGCCCATCTTTAAAATCCATATTTTCTCTTAACTGAACTCCTAATACTTTTGTAGAATTTATAGTTTCCTGATTTCTAGTATTAACCGTGCCTCTAGTTCCTAGTTCTCCTCTAGTTAGATCAATTATCCCAATTTTAAGTCCATTTTTAAGATGTTTGATAATTGTACCAGAACAAGCAAGTTCTATATCATCAGGATGAGCTCCAAATGCTAAAATATCTAACTTCATTTTTTGTTGTTATTTAGTTTAGCTAAAATAGCAATAATAATAACTATTAAAACTGAAACCCAGACAGACATTGGAATACTAACTTTATCTCCTGCTGCGTAAGAGTGTAATCCAGATAACAAATAATTTACTCCAAAATAAGTCATCAAAACGCTATAAACCCCTATAACAGAAGCTAAATTAAATGTATACTTTCCTTGAAGACCCGGAACAAATCTCATGTGTAATATAAAAGCGTAAACTAAAATACTTACAAGTGCCCACGTTTCTTTAGGATCCCAACCCCAATATCTACCCCATGATTCGTTAGCCCAAACACCTCCTAAGAATGTGCCAATTGTAAGCATAAACAAACCTATTATAAGAGTTTTTTCATTAATAATTGTTAGTTCTGAAATTTTCGAGTTAATTATTTCTTTATTCTTATTAGATTTAAATATCATTAGAATTAAAGATAATAATCCTAAGAATCCCCCCATAATTAAGAATCCATATGAAGATACAATTACGGAAACATGAATCATGAGCCAATATGAATTTAATACTGGAACAACATTTGTTATAGTTGGATCTAAATAACTTATCCAGGTAAAGAGTAATAACATTGAAGACACTAAAGTTGTAGCAGATAAAGTTAAATCAGATTTTCTACTAAATATTAACCCCGCTAACATAGTTGCCCATACTGTATAAATCATTGCCTCATAACCATTAGTCCAAGGTGCATGATTCGAAATAATCCATCTAGCAATAAGTCCTAGTGTATGAATAAAAATACCTGAAATAATTATCCATTTAATAATTCTAATACTTTTATTGATCCACTTATTATTATAAAACATCTGAAAGATAATTAAAATAAGAGACATTAATCCACTAAAGAAATAAAAGTAAAATAATTTATGAAATACATTTAATTTATTATACATAATTTCCAAATCTAATTTCCATTTTGAAGGGATTAGATCACCCCCATTATCTATTTGATACTTCTGAATAATGATTAAAAGTTTATCTGCAGCTTCAAAATTATTTTTGTCATTACAAAATTTTAAAATATCAAAATAAAGATTTAATCCATTTATAGATCTATTAGAGTCAACTATTTCATTAGGTATTTTTAATTCTTTTAAAGGTGATTTTGTTGTCCATTTTTGGATATTTTTAACTGGAAATATAGTTAATGATGAATTTTCTATTTGAGTAGACTTTAAAGAATAGAAAATGTTTATACGTTCCCATAACTTTAGAAGTTCTTTTTCTCTCTTACTTCTTTCTGACTCTGCTTTGTTAAAAGCAGATGATGTTTCCTCATAATATATATAGATACCGTCATCATTTAATAATGAATTAAAAGAAACTAAATCATTTTTAGAATTTAATTCTGTAAGAAGTTGTTCGTTTTGAATCTTCAATAAAGGGATATTAGACCAAATTTCAGGATAGCAAATTATCCCTAATAATACTTGTGATGGTGTTTGATTATATATTTTTTCAGACCTAGAAACCTTTCTTATAATCTCTGAAGAGAAGGTTGAAATTGGTTTTACTCTTCCATCATGCTGTATCAATAATCTCTCAAATTTTTCAGAATGACCTTCATTAATCTTATATTCTTCTATCGAGTCCAGATAATTATGATTAGATTGAGAAAAACCGCTAAATGAAAACAGGGAGAACAGAATAATTAATGTTGATTTTGTAAGTTTATTTAATTTCTTAGATAGAGTATTAAACCTAGTCTTCTTAAAGAAAAAACTTAAAATCATACCTAGTAACATTAAAGAGTATCCTATATAAGTAATCAAAGTTCCCCACCAATCATGATTAACAGAAAGTCCAGTCCATTGAGGATTTTTAGTTTCTGTATCAATATTAGATTGATAAAATCTAAATCCTCTGTAATTCAATATATTATTCATAAATATTCTAAAAGGAAATATATTATCTCCATCAATAACTGTTACTTGTGAAGCATAAGAAGATGGGTTTTCGCTTCCTGGATATTTATCTACCTCTGCACTATCTAATCTTACATGAAAAGGTAATGTGTAATATTTAGGACCATAAGAAAGTGTGAAATATAAATCTTCCAATTGGAATTTGGTAAAACTTGGAGGAATTCCTTTCCTTCCTCTAAGATTTACTTTCTTTGTTTTATTACCAACTTTTACTTCTAATACTAACTCATCTATTGTTCTGTTAGGATTATTACCAGAATTGTCCATATTGTCTGAAATAGAATAACTAACGGTATCTTGATTATAAGAGAAATCTCCAAACATATACTTATTACCTTTTATAGTTAATAAGGACATTTTTTTGATCTCAAATTCAGTTCCACTCATAAAAATTAGTGGCTCACCAGTTGGAGGCATAGTAGATACAGAGATGTTGTAATCAGAAACACAACTAACTCTATCGTTTTCAAAAATAAAATTTACTGAAGAATCCTGTATATTATTTACTGTAAAGTTTACGTCTTTAAATCTTACTTCTTTTCCGAAAAAAATATCCTTGTGTAGAAACTCATTTACTGAGAGCTCTGTTCCTTTCTTTTCTGAATTAGAGGAAGAAGATAAGATTATTCCTGATATCTCTTTAGAAACCGAATCTTGTATGTTAGTTTCGAAATCAGAGTAAGATATAGAAAAATTATTTTTCAAATCAGAATTAGAAACTAAAAAATAATTAGAAAATAAATTTTTCAAAATTGGAGTATGGTCAAACTTTTTTGTAATTCCTGACAAATACATGTTTTTGTCTAATAAATATTGATTATCTTTATCATGTACTTTAATCTGAAGGAATACACCATCAGATATAAATGTATTTTTACTTTCTCCTTTATTTATTTGCATCATCCCTTCATATCCAGTATACCTTGTAATTGCCGCACCTACAAGAATTAATATAAAAGATAAATGAAAGGTAAGTATTGCTAACTTCTCTTTCCTGAAAACTTTGTGTTTAATCATGTTTAGAATTAAACTTATTCCAAGAATAATTAGTAGAAGTTCGAACCACCAGGTATTGTAAATTAAAGCCTTAGCAGAATCTGTTCCAAAGTCGTTTTCAATAAAAGTTGCGTATCCAATTGAAAACGCAAAAATCAGTAATAATAACACCACAAATTTCATGGAAGACAAGAACTTAATAAATCTATTTATCATAGTTGTTTTGTTTGTGCAAAATTATAACTTTGTTTTTGATAAATTAATAAAAACATTAATATTATATATCTTGAAAATTACTTTTATTGGAAGTGGAAATTTAGCTTGGCATTTATCAGATGTTTTAAAAGAAAATGGTCATGAAATAGTTGAAATATGGAGTAAATCTGAAGAAAATGCAAAATTATTATCTTCTAAATTAAACTGTAATATTATATCAAGTTTAAATAATTTAGAAAACACAGACCTAATCATCATCTCTGTAAAAGATGATGCTATCTTAAAAGTGTTGAACAAAATTAAAGAGTTTAATACTCCAATAGTACATACTTCTGGAAGTGTTGGAACAGATGTTTTTAAGAATAGAGAAAATTTTGGAGTGTTCTACCCTATTCAGAGTTTCAATAAAAACATTGATCTTAATTTTAATAAGACACCTATTTGCATTGAAGCAAATAATTCTGAATTAGAAAAAAAACTAATAATTCTTGCAAAATCAATCTCTAAGTCTGTACATCTTTTAAACTCCAAACAAAGAGAACAATTACATATTGCAGCTGTTTTTGCATCAAATTTCACAAATCATATGATGTCAATCTCAGAGGCAATATTAAACTCAAATAAAATGAGTTTTGATTTATTAAAACCACTCATCAAAAATACTTTTGAAAAGATTAAGAATAATCCTCCAAAAGATGTTCAAACTGGGCCAGCAATAAGACAGGATTATTTAATTGTTGAAAAACATCTAGAATTACTTAAGAAACATGATAATTTGAAAACAATTTACTCTACGATTTCTAATCATATTATTAATAATAATTTTAATGAATAGATTTTTTTATTTCTTAAAATTAATAAGGACGAATAACTTATTACTAATTGCTTTAATACAAGTATTATTCAAAAAGATTAGACTTTTCAAATATTTATATAATTTCCTTTTCCTTTTGTATATTTGCTAATTATTAAAAACCTTATGAAAAAATATAATTTATATAATTTTATATTCATTTTTATTCTTAGTATTACTTTTTCTTGTACTCCAATGAAAAAAATAACTTACCTTAATGATGGTGTAGAAAGTGAATGGGATTTAGGAACTACTCCTCCTAAACATTCTTTAGAAGTAGGAGATATCCTTGTTGTAAAAGTATTAAGTCTTGATGAAGAAACAACTAATTTTTTTAATGTTGAAAATAATGTAAATTCAGCAAATTCAGGTATAACCTCTGCAAATATTTATCTAAATGGTTTTACTGTAAATCAGGACGGAATTATTGAAATACCATATATTGGAGAAGTGTATGTTCTGAACCAAACTATAGATCAAGCAAAAAAATCAATAGAAGAGAAAGTTGATGTGTATTTTAAAGAATCTACAGTGATTTGTAAATTAGGGAACTTTAATATTACCGTACTTGGTGAAATTTATAGACCAAATACCTTCCCTATTTACAAAGATAATATATCAATTTTTGAGGCAATAGCTCTTTCTGGAGGTATTACAGATTATGGAGATCTCACAAAAGTAAAACTTATTAGAAACTTAAACAAAAAGAAATCAGTGCATCAACTAGATTTAACTAAAAAAGATATAATTAATTCTGAATTTTACTACCTTAGAAATAATGATTTAGTTTATGTAGAACCTTTAAAATACAGAGGTTTTAGAAAATCTCAATCTCAAATGTTACTTTCAGCTATAACTACAGTTGCAGTAGTTGTAAATGTCTATTTAAAATTTACTGAATAAAAAATGTCTGAATTAGAAAACATCTCCGATTCTTCTGAAAGAAAGATTGATATTAAGGAGCTAATAAGAAAATTTACAGGATATTGGTACTACTTTTTGATTTCTGTTTTGATTTGCTTATTTCTTGCTTTTTTATATAATAGATATAATAGAAACATCTATGAAGTTTATACATATATTCTAATAGAGGATGAAAAAAATCAGGCTGATGAAGTTTTTGAACTTGAGGATATGTTTGGTAATAATGCTAATTTAGAAAACCAAAAAGCTATTCTGAAATCACACACATTAGCAAAAAAAACCATTCAAGAAATGGATATTCAGGTCTCCTATTTTCAATATGGAAAAATAAAAAAAGTCAATCTTTATAAGAAAAGTCCCTTTTATGTTTATTTTGATGAAAACTACAATCAACTATCTGGAGTAGAATTTTTTATTAATTTAAAAAACAAAGAAGAGTTTGAACTTGAATACAAGTGTGAAAATAAGAATATATACAATATAAAAACCAACAAAAAAACTAACAAAAAAATATCTGATAATTATCGAAAAAGTCACAAATTTAATGAATGGATTGATACTGATTTTATGAGGTTGAAAATTGTAAAAGACACAAGTGTGTTTAATTATTTAGATATAAATAATATTAATGAATACTCTTTTATCCTTCATTCCCTAGATAAATTAGCTGCTAACTATGTTCAAAATCTAAAAGTATCTCCTCTTAGTAAAGAAAGTACTGTATTGGAACTAAGAATGGATGGATATACAAGAAATAAGAATGTTGATTACTTAAATACTTTATCCAAATTATATTTAGAGGATGAATTAGCAGATAAGAATGAATTTGCTACACATACTCTATTATATATAGAAGGAGAATTAAGTGAAGCTGAAGACACTCTTGTTATGTTTGAGAACCAATTAAAAGAATTTAAGCAGAATAACCTTGAACTAGACATAGCCACCAAAGATTTTGGGACTTTTAAACAGAAACTAGATGTAGAAGAAAAGTATCAGAAAATAAGAGATCAATTAAGATATTATAACTCTTTATTAAATTATGTTAAATCTGACTATATTGAAAAAGAGACAAATGAAAAAACACATACATTATCTCCAACCTCAATTGGAATATTAAATCCAGAATTAAATGCATTAATAATTAAATTAATGGAATTAAATTCTAAAAAGAAAGGACTGGAGCTTTCTATTGAAGAAGGTCATCCAAAATATCAAGCTATACTTTCTGATATTTCCTTCACAAAACAAAGTATTATTGAAAATGTTACAAATTTAATATCAAGCACAAAAACTATTGAAAAAGATCTTAAATCAAGGATTTTGACAACTGACAATCAAATAGAGAAACTTCCAGAAGCTGAACAGGAATTATGGAAGATCACAAGAAATATAGATCATTATAAAACCTTTGTAAATTATTTAACTGATAAAAAATTAAATACTAATATTCTAATAGAAGGAACAACATCAGATCATAAAATTATTGATTCAGCTATGGGGCCTGAAATCCCTCTTTCACCTAACAGAAAACTCAATTTACTCTTTGCTCTTATTCTAGGAGTTGGTATACCTGTAATTATTATCTCATTAAGAGACTTCTTAAATGAAACAATATTAAGCAAATCTGACTTAACTAAGATTACTAACATTCCAATTATTGGAGTAATTGGAAACTCAGACAAATCTAATAATTTAGTAGTATTAGATAATCCAAAATCAGTGATTTCTGAGTCCTTCAGATCTTTAAGAACTAATATTCAATACTTATCTTCTGAAATTGAAAACAAAGTTGTTACAATCACTTCTTCTGTTGGTTCAGAGGGGAAAACATTTTGCACAAGTAATCTAGCTCTAATCATGGCTGCCGCTGGGTACAAAACAATATTAATTGGAGCAGACTTAAGAAAACCAAAAACTCATGAAGTCTTTAATGTAGATAATTCTTTAGGGCTAAGTTCATATCTAATAAATAAAAGCACATTGTCTGAGATTGTACATAAAACAGATGCTGAAAAATTAAGAGTAATACCTTCAGGTCCTATACCTCCAAACCCGTCAGAATTATTAAATAGCGATAGAATGAAGAAATTAATTGAGGAATTAAAGAAAACATATGATTATATTATACTAGACACTCCTCCTTGCGGATTAGTTACAGACAGTGTTATTACAATGAAGATGTCGGACATAAACCTGTATATTGTTCGTCATAACTATACGAAGGAAAATATGTTAAATATAATTAATGATTTGCATAATTCAGAACAAGTGAAAAATATAAATATTATTATTAATGATTATATTGTTTCATCTTCTTCATATGGTTACGGATATGGATATGGATATGGTAACGGATATGGATATTACGAATAATAAGTGAAAAAGACACCGTATCTATTAGCTCTACTTCCTATTCTATTTCTAATCGGATTACTTTCAATAAATGTTTATTTGTATGGTGATGATTCCTTGGGAGGATCTAATCAATTATCTTTACTGTTTTCAGGAGCGTTAGCTGCTATTATCGGTATTTTATATGGAAACAACTGGAAAGATATACTTGAAGGAATTAGTAAAAGCATAAAATCGGTTACTCCATCAATTATTATCTTATTATTAATTGGATCTCTTGCTGGAACATGGTTAATATCAGGTATAGTGCCAGCAATGATTTACTATGGATTACAAATTTTAAATCCTGAAATATTCCTATTTGCAACCGCAATTATAACAGCTATTGTAAGTTTATCTACTGGAAGTTCTTGGAGTACAATTGCCACTATTGGTATTGCTCTTTTAGGAATTGGACAAGCACTTGGTTTGCCAGTAGGTCTTATTGGTGGAGCAATTATTTCTGGAGCTTATTTTGGAGATAAGATGTCTCCCCTATCAGACACTACTAATTTAGCTCCAGCAATGGCAGGTACTGATCTATTTACACACATCAGATATATGATGTACACTACTATTCCATCTTTTTCTATATCACTTATTCTTTTTTTAATAATTGGATTTAGATCTAATATTATCGTAACAGAAAACATAGACGAACTATTACAAACCTTAAATACATCTTTCAACATTACTCCATGGTTGTTTGTAGTTCCTGTTTTGGTAATAATACTTATTGTAAAGAAAACCCCAGCAATTCCAGCTTTACTTGCAGGAAGTGTTTTAGGAGGTGTTTTTGCTATTCTTTTTCAGCCAAATATTATTACAGAAATATCTGGAGAAGCTTCAGTAACTATATCTTCATCTTATAAAGCGGTAATAAACGCTATGAGTACAGATATTTCCATAACTACTAATAACAATCAAATAAATGATTTACTAACTTCAGGAGGAATGTATGGAATGTTAAATACAATTTGGCTTATCATTTGTGCTATGATTTTTGGAG
>ERZ1047821.2435-NODE-2435-length-11230-cov-7.105861_pt1 | contig 11230 bp, 10 predicted proteins | sample MGYA00383096_ERZ1047821 | MGnify/ENA primary metagenome ERZ1047821 (study PRJEB29581, sample SAMEA5548366) | metagenome | biome: marine; feature: coastal; material: water | depth 25 m | study: Short-term variability in the microbial, nano- and picoplankton... | reverse complement strand
TTATATAGTTTTTTGGCACACCCCCTGCCACATAAAATGCCGAAGTCCGTGATGATTTCACAACAATTTGAGTGAGCTCATAATTATCGCGGATGGAATCGATGGCAATAGATTTGCGCCCTTCTTTCCGACAGTTGTAATAATGCTCGGTAAGCCCAATTCCTATACTGGAATCGTTTAGAGCAGGGCAAAAAATGGGGACATTATTTTTACGAGCCGTCACTAGAATTGACTCTTCATCGTCAATCGTATCAGAAAGAAGAGAAATGAATTCGCGGCTGGAATAGTTTCTTGGCTCCAGTTTATCGGCAAATGCCCCTATCAACATATCATCTTCAACAAACAATTCATCATCGACATACGTATCATAAATTCGGTCGATAAAAAGTTCGCGAAGTTTCGCATCATCAGCAGTAGGACTCCCATAATAATGGCCGCCCCCTTGAGCATTGTAATAATCCTGAAAAAGGATCGCTCCCGTTGAAACTATGACATCGACCATATTGTAATGAACCATATCGCGGATCACCTTCCTCAACCCAGCAGCAATCAAAGGTCCAGCGAGACCCAGAATTATTGTTGGACGTTCGTCATCTTGAAGCATTTTTCCAAATATCTGGGCGCATTGACCGAGGTTCCTCGCCTGGATAGAAGCTGCCTGAAAAGATTCAACCAGATCCCCGACATCATTAATATCTTCAAAATTGACAGGTGAAATTCTCTTATTAAGAATTTCTTTTTTTTCTTTCTTCTGGTCATCATCGAGAGGTTCCGGAAGCAAGGTATCCTTATAAGCCATTGGTCGCTCCATTACTTTTCAATACTACAAAGGTGGTTATTTTAGTACCGAGAACACAAATCATTTGAATGATTCTTGGTATCTACACTTTCAATACTTTCCAATATTTTCCCGTCTTCACCAATAACATAACTGATTCGAGCTGCATGTTGGTCGTCAGCACTTTTAATAGCGTGATAGGCCAAGGCAATATCTTTATTCACATCACATAGCAAGGGATAAGAAAAAGAAAATTTTTCAGCAAAAGCTTTATTATCTTTTTCATTGTCCAAGCTCACCCCAAAAACTTGAATTCCTTTTTCTTCAAACTTCTTAAAATCATCGCGAAAACCTTGCCCCTCCATCGTGCATCCCGGAGTATCCGCCTTGGGGTAAAACCACAATACTATTTTTTTCCCTAGATAATCTTTTAAGTTTATCGAATTGCCGTTATGATCATTGACTGAAAAAGCGGGTGCTTCGGTTCCAGGTTGCAACATTATATTTCTCCTGATTTAATTTAAAATTTTAAGTTAAACTTTTAAGCTTAGATGCCTGATTATTATTTTAGAAGCATTTTATTTTTAAGGAAATTAATTTTCCGGGAAAGTCTTGGAAATAAAAATCTCGCTCAGCCTCAGATCTTCAGGACGCGTAATCTTTATATTTTGCTCTGAACCCTCGACAACCTTTACCGGCTTTCCAAGGTGTTCTATCAAGGTGCCTTCATCGGTCCCATAAAATTTTTCGGAATTCGCTTTTTTGAATGCCTCTTGCAAAAGCTCATAACGAAAAACTTGGGGGGTTTGAACTCTCCACAAGCCTTCCCGATCGACTGTTTGCGAAACCAAACCAGAATCATCTACCCTTTTTATCGTGTCATTTACTGGAATTGCGGTGATTGCCGCACCATATTCTCTAGCCGCATCGACTGATTCTTGAATCATTTGATGCGACAAAAAAGGACGTACGCCATCATGCACCAACACAATTTCTGTTTGCGGAGAAAGTTCACAAAATCCGTTATAGACAGAGTCCTGTCTTTTTTCGCCCCCTACAACAACTTTTGTTACGATTTCGGGTTTGCCCAGCCAATCAGTACAAGCATTGTCGTATTCTTTTTCTGGCACCACCAGAATCAATTCGGAAATGATGCCACAGTCTTGGAGGGTTTTAAGCGTGTAATAAAGAATAGGTTTTCCATTCAACTCCAGAAACTGCTTGGGAACCGTTCCTCCCATACGAGTTCCCGTTCCTCCTGCCGGCACCACCGCACAAACACTCATTTATAAATCCCATTAAAAAATTTGTTCAAAAACTTCCGACAGATTTTTGGCAAAACAAATATCAATCCCTTCGGTCAATAGATTTTTTGTCTTTCTAGCTGAATGCGGAACGATGGAGCGTTTGAATCCTAATCGTCGCGCCTCAATCAGACGGGCATCAAGCTGCATAACGGTACGAACTTCGCCGGTCAAACCTACTTCCCCCAATAATACCAATTCCGGGTCGATGGGTTTGTTTTGAAAACTGCTTGCAATGGCTGTCGCCACTCCAAGATCCAAAGCAGGTTCTGTGATTTTGATTCCTCCTGCAAGGTTTACAAAAATATCTTCTCCCTGCAGATTCATTCCTAACCGCTTTTCCATAATAGCAATCAGAAGGGACATGCGATTGTGATCAAATCCCGTCGCCATTCGTCGAGGCATACCAATAGAAGATGAAGTGCTAACCAATGCCTGCACTTCAACCAATAGAGTACGACTTCCCTCTAGCGTAGCAACGATAGCCGATCCGGCGGAATCTTCGGGCCGTTCTGCTAAAAACCACTCTGAAGGATTCTCGACAGGAACCAATCCCGTAGGCGCCATTTGAAAAACTCCGATTTCAGGAGTTGGACCAAATCTATTTTTAATGGCTCGTAAAGCTCGATAAGCATGCCCCTGTTCGCCTTCGAAGTATACCACCGTGTCCACAATATGCTCCAGCGATTTGGGACCCGCAATTGCTCCGTCCTTATTTATATGACCGATCAAAAGTGTAGGTAGATTTCGATGCTTAATTTCCTGAAAAATTTTAAACGCGACTTCACGAACCTGACCAATACTGCCCGGAGCCGATTGCAAGTCTTCTGTATAAAACGTTTGCACCGAGTCCAGAACCAAAACTTCAGGCTTAACCTTATCAATCCATTTGATAATACCTTCAATGCAAATTTCAGAACAGATCAAAAGGTTGTCGGAAAGAGCATCCAATCTCTCGGCACGCAATTTGATCTGCGACCCTGATTCTTCGCCAGAAACATAAAGAACATTTTTCCCCAACTTTGCCAGATGCCCCATACTTTGCAAGACAAGAGTCGACTTCCCTATGCCGGGTTCACCCCCAATAAGAATAAGCGAGCCCTCAACCATACCGCCTCCCAGAACTCGGTCGAACTCACCGATGCCTGTGGTCATACGATTTTCCTGGACAGATTGAACTTTGGTTATAGGTGAAGGGGGGGGGGATTTTGTTTTATGCCGCGATTTCGAAGATATGGGTTGGTGGCTCTCTTCCGCAAAACTATTCCATGAACTACATTCGGGACATCTACCCAACCATTTCGGAACTTGATGGCCGCATTTCTGACAGCTAAAAATGGTGGTTGCTTTTGCCATAGAGAGAGTTTATCTAAGCCGGTAAGTTATCGACTACGAATGGGGAACAACCTAATAGGGCTTATTATTGACTCTTCGCCTTTTTCGCTGACGAAGCATTAGAATTTTTCTTTTCGATCTTCCCTAAAGTTTTCTTGATGTCGTCATTTCGGGAAATATTTACATTTGCTTTGTTGCGCAAGTCAGCAAGAGCTTTCCTAATGCCTTCTTGGTTTTTTGCCAACCCGGACTGCGCCTTATTCATTGCAGTTTGAGCCTTTACCACCTGACCCAACTTATCCTGTTCCGTTGCAATGGCTTTTAAAATCTCAATTAAACGCGAAAGTTTTTCATTAGCCAGATTGATTTTATCCTGATTAGAATCTTCTTTCTGCGAGGACTGTTTTAATTCGCCGAGAACAGATTCCTCGAGTGTAGTCGCATTTGCAATCAGCTGCGCAGAGTTCTCAGCAAGCTTATTAAGCTTTTCATCGACTAACTGTTCAAACTCTCCCGCTTCAACCAAACCCTTTTTTAATGCTACAAGAGTTTCACTGGAAGTAGAGTGTTGCACCTGCAGGGCATTCAAGGTCTCAGCTAATTTATTAATCTTTTGATCCGCAACCATCAAGTTTTTATTATTGACTGCTAAATTATTATTAGCTGTAGCAAGAGTTTCATTGATGGAAGCAACTTGTTCTTTTGCCTCCGCACCTTGTTTTAAGTTTTCCCCAAGAATATCGATTAGCATTTTGTTTTTTTCAGACAGGCCCGCCAATGATTTCTCGTTGGTCTCACGCGACTGGGAAAGATGTTCGAGAATCGCTTTTCTATTATCTAGATTTTCCTTAGCCATTGCAGGAATGACATCTATTATAAAAAGCCGTTTCGTATCCTCAAAACTCTTTTTTGTTGTCTCGTCCATAGCTGCCAATTTTTGCACTACTATTTCCAAGGTACTTCTATTTGCTGAAGCAAAACTTTTAAAGTTTTCTTTGTTCATCTTTTCGAACTGCTCTATATCTTGAGCCAACCCGGTCTTTAAACTTATCTGATCTTTCTGGAAACGATCTAGGATTTTATTTTGTTTATCAATTTTTGCTCGCACCTGATTTTTTACTTCAGCTTCCAGATCGCTTATTTGGGATCTGATTTTAGACACATGAGTCCGATTTTCTGATTTATTCAACTCAACAGACCCCTGCAGTTGTGGAAGGGTTTGTTTGACTTCTTCAATCTGCCGTAACAAATCTTCAAGCTGGTGTATCATATTCGCCAATTCAGAAGTCTCGAGCTTTACTAGGCGAGAGTTAATTTTCTTTAAACCAATAAAAACTTTTTTCCATTTCTCATCGTCAGAACCAAACAATTCCGCCGATGCATTCAGAGGTGCCAGCGTAACCAAAAAAAATAAAAAGACATACGATTTAATGGATTTCATAAGTTTTACTCTTTTCCCGATAGCATAGGAAATCGTTTATCACGAGAATAGTTAAAAAAAAAGCCGCACTGGGATTAACCCAGTGCGGCCTATTATATACGATTTATTACTAACTGATAAACACAGTTATTTTGCTACCAAGAAATGAGCTCTTCTGTTTTGGTGCCAGCAGTTTTCATTGCTGTCAGAACAAAAAGGTTTCTCTTCACCATAACTGATAATATTCACCCGATGCGAATTAACACCTTGAGCCACTAGATACTTTTTCGTGGAGTGGGCACGACGTTCGCCAAGAGCGATATTATAGTTATTAGTACCTCTCTCATCACAATGCCCCTGGATTTCTACTCTCATATCTGGGTTGCTTTTGAGATAGGTTGCATTATGTTCAAGCACTTGTTTGGAATTGCTATCCAGATCATATTGATCAAAGTTGAAATGGATATCCTTCAAATCATCTGTAGCATGAAAGGAGTGAAGACGAGCTTCCTCCTGATTTGCGTTAGCTTCGTCATCAAAAGGGTTAGCACCAAAGGAGCCAGATGAACCATTACCGACCTTTGCATCATTATTCGTTGCTGAATTCGTTGCTGAAGCTGATGAATCTCCATTACCAGCATTATCACTGGTTACACTGGAGCTTTCGAGAACAGGCTCTTCGCTAAAAAAATTAGAATCGCCAGGGCCACCCGAACCACTAAAATCATTGTCATCTGATGAGACTCCGTTGGATGCAGTGAAATCAGAGCTTTCTACGCCACCACTTGATGTTTCGATTTCAGGGGGCATGATTTTTTTTGAACATGCTGTGGATAAAAACATCATTAAAACTGCTGCAACTACCATTTTCCAATTAAATGTATTCATATATAATAACCTCGCCTAAAGTTGTTCCCCGATTAATCTAAAAAATAACTGTATAAAACCCCCTTAAGCAAAAAGTACTCGAAAAGGAGTTAAACTTCAGAATTTATTGTTGTTATAAAAAATTAGCATGGGAATATTATCATATAATTATATTTAAATCACAACAAATATTATAGATATTTTATAAATATTCAATAACCTGCTAATTTCCAAAGGTTTTGATTTTAAAGCCAATAGTAATTTTTAGTGGTATATATAAATGGTAACCGAAACTTTTCCACCTGACAACGTTTTTTTCGGAATTTCTAGGCTTAGTATTTGAAATAAGGAGACCAAGATGGACTATTGCTTTTTCCCGAGAAAGTCAGTTGTCGAACCCTGTCACCCCCCAAACGCTTAATAAAAATATTGAAGCCTCCATTTACCCGTTTGCGATAAACGATAAACCGGCCATCAGGAGACCAACTCGGTTGTTCGGCGCTACCTACACCTTTTGTCACAACCTGGCTTTTATGTGTATTAAAGTCATAAACGCTGATTTGAAACTTCTTGCCCACACGCGAGGTGTAGGCGATTTTATCGCCATTGGGGGACCAGGAGGGGTTGTCATTATAAGAGGAGCCAAATGAAATGCGAGTTACTTTCCCATTATCACCTTTTTCAGCATCCATAATATAAATTTGCGGTGCACCTGCTCCCGAACGATCCGATGTGAACGCAATTTTTTTTCCATCAGGAGACCAGGTCGGCGATGTATCGATATTAAAGTGACGCGTTAATCGATGTAGTTGTCTATTTTTCTTTAATAGATAAATTTCAGAATTCTGATCCCGGCTTAATACCAATGCGATCTTTTGCATATCAGGAGACCATGCTGGCGCCGCATTCAAACCTGGCAAACGATTCAGGGTTTGGCGTTTTTCACCTGCAGTGTCGATCATAACCAAATCGTGGTTATTAGCGGCATAAGAAGTGTAGACAATCCACTTCCCATCTGGCGACCAGGCGGGGCTTAAATTAACAGTATTATCGCGGGTCAATTTTCTCAAATTGTAGCCGTCAAAATCAATCAGATACACTTCCTTTCCACCACCTTCCTGCGCCAGGAAGGTCACCTGGGTTTCGGCAATGCCACGTTTCCCTGTCAATTGCGACACCACTTCATCTGCAAACCGATGCACCACCTTGCGAAGCAGTTGCGGCGATGCCTTGTAACGCTTGCCCAACATGAACCTTTTATTTACAGCATCGTAAAGACGAAAAGTAAACACCTGCCTTCGTCCTTTGGATATCATTTCATATTCGGTTTTAATAACCCATTGCGCTCCCACCTGCCTCCAACTTCTATAATCCACTTCAGAGCCAGACTGCTCCATTCTTTCCAATTCTTCAAAGACGGGTTTTCTCAAGGGAGAAAATAGCTCTGAGAGACGCAAATCTTTTTCTAGAATATTTTTCGCCTCTTTACCCATCCCTCTAGCATCAGACCCACCGCCCTTAAACACAAAGTCGGTGATTGCCAAGGAAACTTTTTTCTGGGTTGCCTTTTCCATGTCTAACCTCACTTGAGGTTCGGCTTCTACTTTTACGCAAAAGAAAAAAACAAGGATCACAAAAACCCATGCAGATAAATAGCCTTCTCTACTCGTCTTTAGGAACATATTTAAAATAAATACTTAAAAAAAGGTTAGACATCTTTAACTCTTTCGGAAAATGAGGAAATGGTACCGAGTCAAGAACGGCACGCACGGCAAGGGTATCCAACGCCTCCACCCCAGAGCTTTGCTTTATAAATGGTTTATCAATATTTCCTTTTGTAAAAATATGGAACGAAATAATGGCTTCTTTACTGTGTCGTTCCGCCAGCGGATCACGCCAATTCCTATATATTCTTTCTTGAACCATCCCGGCATAGAGAGATTGGACATCCGCACCAGGAGTCCCTTCTCGATTAAAAAAAATATACGATTCATCCACACTCTTTGAATCGGTTTTTTCCGGTGAATCAGGAAGAGCTCGCAACTTACTCTGAAACTTTGACCTGCCAAGCCGGGCAATTGCAACTTCAACCTTCACCCTTGAAGATTCTACAGCAAGCGATTCGAACTTTTCCAAAATAGAATTATAAGCTTTGCTTTCTAAATCTTCCACCGCAACATCTGGAGATTTACCATCATCATCCTTTTGAACTATAGAATCCAGCTTGGCCAGCTTTTCGAGCTCCTTTAAAAGATTCCTTTTCTTAACAGCAGGCTCAGCGTTTTTTTCTTCGTCTACCGGCTTTTCGATTTTTTCCTGTTCGAGTACCTCTTGCATCTTTATATCTTCAAAACCTTCAAGCAGGCTTTCGAGTTTGGGAGTTGATGACACATCTTTCTCGATCTTCACCTTTTCGCCCTTCAACTTCTCCAAGTCACGAAAGGTTTCTTCCAAAACAGGTTTTTCTATTTTTGGCTTTGCAATTTGTTTCTTAGGGCGCTCAAGCAACGCCAATTGTTCTAGCTCTTCAATCATTTTTTTTGTCGGAACAGGAACTACAGCTGCGGCTTTTTTATCCAGCTTATCAAGTGCGGCTATTATTTTATTGGGTTGCGATGTTTTTTTAACAGGTGCCGTTTTTTTCTTAACAACATTTTTCTTAGCTGCGGTTTTTTTTATTTTGGGTTCGCTTTTCTTAATTGGAGCTTTACTTTTCCTGACAGGTTTTTTCTTAACAGCTGACTTGTTACCTGAAGGAGATTCCACAAGACTAACCATAAAAGCCGGGACTATGGCTTTGACTGCAAGAGGAGGCTTGGGAAAAAATAAGACAAAGGTGAATATGAGTAGATGCCCGAAAACGGAGAACACGAGCATCTGGTTATAATCTATAGACTGGGAAAACTGGACTTTCATGAGTTTTTAAGGTTCGGTCACCATTCCAATATTTTCGACCCCCGCTTGTTTGACCGTTGCCATTACACGCATAACGAATCCATAATCCAACATTTTATCTGCCCGAAAATAAATGCCGGCACTCTTATCTTTGCTAACATACTTTTCCACTTTCCGAGTCAACGCCATCAGGTTTGCCAACTCTTCCTGCTTCCAGAATATTTTTTTATTGCTTTTCACAGTCACCGTTGGGATTTCTTTAACGGGAATGGGAGCGATAGATTCTTTGGGCAACTGAACATCCATACCGTGCTGCATCAAGGGGGCCGTAATCATAAAAATCACGAGCAACACCAGCATAACATCTACAAATGGGGTTACATTGATTTCAGCTAAAAAGGGGCGTCGTTGTTTTAACATTAGTTTTGTTCAGGAATTAACACGTTTTTTTACCCTGGAAGGTCAAATGATTTTTCTTTTTTCGGAGATAGCCGTAAAGTTTTTTTCAGCTAAATATACAAAGTCCTGACAAAAATCATCCATCGTGGAAGTAAGCAGGAAAACTTTATTATTGAGGTAATTGAAAAAGATAACTGCCGGAATCGCGGCTACCAACCCTGCCGCAGTAGCAATGAGGGCTTCTGCTATTCCTGGTGCCACACCGCCTATACTTGCCGTCCCTTGAATCCCAATCGATCTAAAGGAATGCATGATGCCCCACACCGTACCAAATAATCCGATAAAAGGTGTCGTGCTGCCAGTGGTTGCCAGAAATTCCAATCGCCGAGAAAATCGCGCTACTTCCCGATTGATTGCTTTATTCAGCGCAAGTGAGATTCCCTTGATATCCCTCTCCGTCAGTTTCTCTCCAGAGGGTAAAGGTACCTCACCGTGTTTTTTTCTATCATCCTTAGCCATTTCCTGAAACAGGTATAGTTCGCGATAACCGGTTAAAAATAACCGTGCTAGCGGACTCAGCCGCAACTCTTTGGCGAAATTATATATTTGCGTGAGATTTTCGGTTTTTGAAAATACTTCGAGGAATTTACTATCTTCATTTCTCGCAGACCGGTAAACAAAAAACTTGTTCAACATAATGGCCCACGATGTAATGGAAAAAATCAAAAGGATCAGCAACACGCCTTTTGCTAGCATGCTGGATTGCGTTATCAGTTCAATAATACCTAATGGTTGCTCAGAAATCATACTTGGTTTCTCATTGCAGGAAGGCTGGGTTCAAAGGCGGGCGCCGACAACGAACGATTAACTTTCAATTAAATAATTCAACAATTTACTTTAATTAAATGCAAGGGTTAAGTCAAATAATAATAAGGAGATAAATAAACTGGAACGCTGTAAAACCCAATTTTCAAAGCAAACAGGTTGCTAACTCAAGATTTAACCCGTTCCAGATATTCACCTGATGTCGTCGAAACTCTTACCGCCTCGCCTATCTTAATGAACTGAGGCACTGTCACCACCAGGCCGGTCTCCAACGTTGCAGGTTTTCCTGATCCGGATGCGGTCGCGCCCTTCAAACCGGGCTCGGTATCTACCACTTTCAACTCAACCATTTCGGGAAAGGACACCCCGATTGCGGCATCATCGCAGAATTCTACAATGACACGGGTATTCGGCAACAAATACTTTTTCCCATCGCCAATCATTTTATCATCCATAAAAATCTGTTCATAAGTTTCGCAATTCATAAAGCAAAACCCAGAGGGATCTTCATAAAGATACTCCATATCAACTTGTTCCATTTCCGCGCGTTCCACTGATTCATCCGAACGGAATTTAATTTCAGTCTGTGAGCCATCTTTCAGCTTTCGCAGTTTGGCTTGCATGGACGCCTTTCCTTTTCCTGGAGTGCGATGCTCTGCTGCCATTACTCGATATAAATCCCCTTTAAACTTGATCACGTAACCAACACGTAACCCATTACCATTTACAAATGAAACCATGAGCACCTCAACGAACAAATTTTAATTTGATTATTTATGAGCGAAAATCCAATTCTGTGATTATATAGGGCAAGCCTTGAGAATCAAGGGAAATTAGAGGAGGTTTGCGCCCTCTCCACCATATCCTGAAATAAATGAATTGTTCGCTCTGCGATACCGAAGCAAATATTTTTTCAACAGGTGAAAATCGGCAATACCAACTTTGCAATTTATGCGGGTTGATTTTTGTGCCACCTGAATTCCATGTTCCGACCGAATCTGAGATAGCAAGATACCGCGAGCATGAAAATAGCCTTGATAACGAAGGTTATGTGGAAATGTTCATGAAAAAAGTTGTCCTAGTTAAAGAGCATTGTCCGCAAACAAAAACCGCATTGGATTTTGGTTGTGGATACGAACCGGTTTTAAAAGCCTTACTGGAAAGAGAAGGAATCAAAACTGATGTTTTCGACTCAAACTTTTTCCCCGACTTCCCAAAAAGAAAAACTTTCGACCTGGTTATTTCAACAGAAACGTTTGAACATTTCAAAAACCCCATCAAAGATATTCGGCAAGCTGCAAGTTGCGTTTCATCCACAGGCTTTCTTGCTGTGATGACCCGGTTTTATCCTCTGGAAAAAGAAATTCCCTGCGAAGAAAAATTCTCAGACTGGTATTACAAACGCGA
>ERZ1047821.2432-NODE-2432-length-11232-cov-6.531538_pt1 | contig 11232 bp, 10 predicted proteins | sample MGYA00383096_ERZ1047821 | MGnify/ENA primary metagenome ERZ1047821 (study PRJEB29581, sample SAMEA5548366) | metagenome | biome: marine; feature: coastal; material: water | depth 25 m | study: Short-term variability in the microbial, nano- and picoplankton... | reverse complement strand
TAAACGCTTAACAATTTCATTATCAGCCACATCAAACCCCGGCATAACTTGAATAAAGCTTAAATATTGAGAGGGTGGTAAGTGCAGTGCATGATTTGCCACTAAGGTTGTCTGAGTTTGTGTGCGATCAGCCGCCTTAAAGAGTATTTCTTTAATAACCACTGGACAAGCATCAGCATCAATCCAAATTTGTGTTGGGCGTTTGTCATTCATAGGTGACTGATTATCCCTATTGACGGGTAAGTGTGTAGATTTTATAGGATGTTGAAAAAACAGATAAGTTGAATCTGTTAGATATAAGGCGTATAGTAAAAATAAACCATTAATAAATAGGAGCTAGTATGAGAGTTAAAAGTATGGTGATGGCAGTTACAGCGTCAATTTCAACAGCTGGAACTTCTATGGCTGCGCAAACATTTGCTAAAGATTATGCACAATCTGTACATACTCAAGCTAAGATTGGTACTGAGGCGGTTCAGCCGTGGCATAAGGGCTATCAACAAGATATTCAGCCATGGGCTAAGCTAAATAGTCGCGGACTTAAAGGTATGGCGAGAATGTATAACCACGGTATTAAAAGAGTATAAAAAAACTTAAAGACAATAAAAAACCCCGCATGAGCGAGGTTTTGAATTGGTTTTAAAGTAAGACCCTAGAACGGAATGTCATCGTCAAAACCGTTATCAACAGGTGTGATTGGGTCTTGAGCAGGTGCTTGTGCTCGAGGCGCACTTGGCGCAGATTGTTGGCCGTCTGCTTGAGGTGCGCTACCAGCACCATCACGACGATCAAGCATTTGCAAAGTACCATTAAAGCCAGAAACAACCACTTCAGTTGTGTAGCGATCAGCGCCAGATTTGTCTTGCCATTTACGAGTTTGAAGTTTACCTTCAACATAAACTTTAGAGCCTTTGTCTAGATACTGACCTGCAATTTCTGCAAGCTTGCCAAACAAACTAACACGGTGCCACTCGGTTTTTTCTTGTTTTTGACCGGTGTTTTTATCCGTCCAAGATTCGCTTGTTGCTACTGAAAGGTTGGCAATTGCATTGCCATTTGATGCAAATTTTACTTCTGGCTTTTGGCCTAAGTTACCTACTAAAATTACTTTATTGATACCTGCCATTGTACTTTCTCCAGTTAGTTTTTAAGTTTTTTCGGTGCTCATACTTAGGGCGACTAGCCACCAAATAAGTGCGATAAATGTGGTGAATAAGAATACACTATTTAGCCCGAGTGTGTGATAAATCCATCCACCAAAAATCCCGCCTGCAAACGCGCCTAAAAATTGTGAGCTAGCGTAAAAACCCATTGCTAGCCCGCGTTTGTCACTACTTGCTGTTTTGGCTATGAGCGAGGGTAGTAGTGCCTCTAAGGCGTTAAATGCGGTAAAAAATACCGTTAGAATAATGAAGAATGTGGTGTAGTTTAGGGCGGTTTGATAAAACAGTATTTGGCTTAATGCTAGTAAGAAAATAGCCAGTAGAAAAATGGTTTTAGTTTTTTGAAATTTGGTCGCAACAATGATCATCGGAATCATGCCTAAAAAAGACAAAACAATAACGGGTAGATAAATTTTCCAATTATCTTGAATGTTGAGAATGTTGTTATCAACCAAGAAAATAGGAATGGCAATAAAGGCACTGGTGAGAATTAAATGTAGTGCAAACACACTAAAATCGAGTCTGAGCAGGGCGGGCGTTAGGATGCGTTTAAAATTATTAAGCGATAGGCTGTATTGTTTTTTAGGCTTGGCGTGCGGCAAGGTGGCGACAACTAATAAGGCTACAATTGAAAGTACTGCAATGATCCAAAATAATCCAGAAATACCAAGCTGGTGACCAATAACAGGGCCTAATAATAATGCCAGCATAAACGCCATGCCAATTTGTACGCCAACAAAGGCGTTGGCCTTAGGACGTTCATCTTCACTAACATAGTCTGCTAAAAACGCCATTAGTACAGCAGAAATAGCACCTGCGCCTTGCAGAGCTCTACCGATTACAACTTGGAAGATGTCATCTGCATTAGCCGCAACAACACTGCCGATAAAGAAAATAATCAGTCCAAATATCAGTAAAGGCTTGCGCCCGTATTTGTCTGATAAATAGCCAAATGGAATTTGGAAAAATGCTTGTGTTAGGCCGTATGCACCAATGGCAACACCAATTAATAGGGGTGTGACGCTGGCGTAATTATTGGCATAGACGGAAAAAACAGGGAAAATCATAAATAATCCCAACATGCGTGTGGCCATGATGAGAGATATTTTGAATGCGAAAGAACGCTCTAGTTTGGTCATGAGCGGTGCGTACTAACTAGTCTTCTAGTGAGTAATGGGGTGTGTACAAAGGGTAGCTTTGCTTTAAGACACGGCGTGCATCTTTGGCCAAAATTGGGGTTTTGATAATATCGTAGTTGTGCGCCATTAAGTGTAGTGCAGCAGGCACAGACGGCGTATTTGGGTATTTTTCAATGATGTATTTACTACGGTTAATGGCAGCGATATTGGCACCTTTTTTGGTGTAGTAAATAGCGACAAACAACTCATGACGAGATAAGATGTTTCTAAGCACTACTAAGCGAGTTTTGGCTTCTTCGGTGTATTCTGTTTTAGGGAATTTATCGATTAGCGCCAAGTAGTAATTAAATGCATCACGTACAGAATTAACGTCACGTTGGGCATTGTCAGTAATGTAGTCATCTAGAATTGAACGCGACTTATCTTCTGAAACAACGCCGCGCAGGTAATAAGCATATGGCGTGGAAAAATGATTAGGGTAGAGTTTAATGTAGCTGTTTAGGCGCTCAATAGCTGGATCGTAATCTTCACTCTTGTAAAGAGCGTAGGCGATTTCCAATTTAGATTGTAAAGCGTATTTTGAGCCGGGGTAGGCCGCCTGAAGTTGCTCAAAAAGCTCAATGGCTTTATCCATGGAGCCAGCTGAAACTTGCTCTTTTGCTTGATTAAAGAAGGTTTTTGGAGACCAGCCTTTGGTAATTGATTCGCGCTTTTTCTCTTCTTCCCAGAAACAGCCTCCAAGAAATAAGCTAAGTAATGGTAGGATTAGAATAAGTTTTTTCATGAATTATTGTATAAATTTATTATAAATATGCACAACATTATACTGATGCATAAGTATTATAATGGCAAAACTTAATTCTAGATTCAACTCAAATTACATGTCAAAAAATAATTCAAGAATTCTAATTAGTGATCTTTGCGATGTACTTGAATTGTATATGCCTAAATCTCAGGTGGAAGGGGTTTATCAAGCTTATGTGGTAGCCGCAACGGCGCATGATGGTCAGTATCGAAAATCGGGCGAAGCCTATGTGTTTCACCCGTTATCTGTGGCCATGATTTTGGCAGAATTACAGCTGGATTATTATTGTATTGTAGCCGCGCTATTGCACGATTGTATTGAAGATACCAGTGTCACTTATGAAGAAATTAAATATGATTTTGGCTATGAAATTGCGCATATTGTTGAGGGTGTCTCTAAATTAACAGGGTTAGAGTTTCATACAACGGTTGACAAACAAGCACAAAACTTTCGTAAGTTGTTTTTGGCAATGAGTGATGATATGCGGGTTATGGTGATTAAGCTGGCCGATCGCTTGCATAATATGCGTACTTTGGGCTCTATGCGCAGAGATAAACAGCTTAGAATTGCTAAAGAAACTGTTGAAATTCATGCGCCTATTGCCAGAAGATTGGGTTTGAATAGTATTAGAGTGGAGTTGGATAATTTGTGTTTCTCTATTATTCATCCCTTTCGTCACAAGGTACTGGTTAGTCAGATTAAAAAGCAATGCGGTAATCGTGCCAAGGTTATTAAGCATATTCAAGAGCAGCTCAATAATCGCTTAGTACAGGAAGGGTTGTCTGAGGTGGAGATTAGCGGGCGACGAAAACAACCTTGTAGTATTTATAAAAAAATGAAAAATAAGCAGTTGAAATTTACTCAAGTGCTAGATATGTATGCTTTTCGGGTGATTGTTAAGGATGTTGCGCAGTGCTATCAGGCGCTTGGCGTGATTCATAACTTGTATAAGCCACTACCGGGAAAGTTTAAAGACTATGTTGCCCTGCCAAAATCTAATGGCTACCAGTCGTTACACACGATTTTATTTGGCCCTAACAAGATCTTTATCGAGGTGCAAATTCGCTCTGAAGATATGCATTTTGTTTCTGAATACGGCATTGCAGCACATTGGCATTATAAGAGCGATTCGGATAATGATTCTGAATTGGCGAATAATTGGCTGGGGTCGTTGTTAGATATTCAGCAAAATTCAGGTACTTCGGTTGAATTTTTAGAAGAAACTAAGAACGATCTATTTCCATCAGAGGTGTTTGTATTTACACCAGGGGGCGATATTATGCAATTGCCTTATCGTTCAACCGTGCTAGATTTTGCCTATATGGTGCACACCAATATTGGCCATAAAACGGTTAAAGCTAAAATCGACCAAGTGAGTGCACCTATTTCAACACGACTACACTCAGGGCAAACGGTGGAAATTATTACCGACGAGCAAGCAAAGCCTCATCCGTCTTGGCTGCAAATGGCGGTCACTGCTAAGGCTAAATCTGCCATTAAAGCTTATCTAAAATCACAGTCTGCTTCTGAGCTAATCCAGCTGGGTGAGTACTTACTCTCTAATGCGCTTGATTATTTAACGATTGATATGGTTAGCATTAGTGCTGAAAAGTGGCAAACTTGTTTGGATGAGCTGGGGTGTGACTCCTTAGAGGAGTTGCACTTAGGTATTGGTTTGAGTGAAATTTTGGTTTCCGTTGTACTGAACAAACTTCAATATGACAATGATAAATATGCAGTACAAAATATTAGAATTAGCTCAACTCGAGATAAAGCCATCAGCTTTGCTCATTGTTGCTACCCCATTCCTGGGGATAAAGTTTCTGGCATTTTAACCACTTCAAAAGGGCTGGTTATGCATCGCTCTGATTGTGCGAATTTGGTGCGCTTAAAGAGTAAGCAGGCGCAATGGCTGAGTATTGATTGGCAAAGTGACGAGAACGAGAACTTTGATGTTAAGGTTGCAGTGGATGTAGATAATCAGCGCGGTACACTTGCCTCAATTGCCAACATGATATCAAAACTGGAAAGTAATATTGAGCACATTGAGGTACAAGAAAAGGACAACTCTATTAAATCGCTTGATTTGGTGATTAGTGTGGCTGATTCTAAGCATTTGTATGAAATTACGCAAGCCTTAAAAACGCTTAAATTTATCCAGAGTGTGCGTCGAATTTAGGCCGATATCCCTAGTTAAAAGGGCACATTAGTGCCAGCTATTTGGTTAAAATTAAATTAATTATTTTTATATTTTTTTTAGGTATTTTTTTATGAACTGGACAGACTCTCTTGATATTGCCATTGCGCTAGATGAGGCACATCCTGATGTCAACCCTTTAACCATTGGATTTGTTGATTTGATGGAAATGGTTATGGCATTGGAAGAATTTGAAGATGATGCTGAAAAAACAGGGGAAAAAATTCTGGAAGCCATTCAAATGAACTGGATTGAAGAAAGAGAATGATTAGACTACTGGCTGCTTTTTTAACATTTTATAGTGCAGCGGCTTTTGCCGTTTTAGAAGTCACTGTTTTAAAAAAAGCTGAAGACGCTTTCCCGATTGTCATCTCTCCATTTTTAGTAACGGGAGACGCTAAACAAGGTGAATCTATTGCGCATATTATGCGCGACAATTTTAACCGTTCTGGCGAATTTAGCGCTTCCAGTGCTGATTACGTTATCACTAGCCAGGTTGATTTTGACAAGTGGCAGGCTAAAAAAGTCGAGGCCATTGTTATTGGTAAGCTAGAGCAGGTGAGTAAGAAAATTTTTAATGTTGAAATCGAGCTGTTAGATGTGTACTCAAAAAAAACACTCTATGCAAAAAAGTTTGCTGTACATAATAGTGGCATTAGACGTATTACACACTACCTATCTGATCAAATTTATTTTGCCTTATTAGGTGAAAAAGGCTCGTTTGATACACGCCTAGCATACGTCACTGTGGCTAATAAAGGCCGAGGTAATCGTGAATACAAACTAGAAATAGCTGATTCAGACGCACAAAATCCACAAACGATTCTGAGAGCTGCCAGTCCAATTTTATCGCCTGCTTGGTCGCCCGATCAAAATAAAATTGCCTATGTATCGTTTAAAAACGGACGTTCTGAAGTTTTCATTCAATACCCATTTATGCGCCGTAAAACGCAAAAATTGCCTTATTTTGATGGCATTGCTTCAGCACCTGCTTGGCATCCTAATGGCGAAAGTATTGTTTTAACCTTGTCTAAAGATGGCAATAAAGATATTTACTCTTATCACCTTAAAGATAAGAAGTTAACGCGATTAACTCATGATGTTAGTATTGATACAGAGGCAAGTTATTCTGCGGATGGTGAGCGTATTGCCTTTACTTCGAATCGCTCGGGACAAGTGCAAGTCTATATTAAGCATTTAAAAACCGGCAAGATTAAACGTGCTACTTTTGTAGGAAGTTATAATGCCAAAGCGGTATTTTCACCAGATGGCAAGAGTTTGGCATTGGTGCACAGGGTGGGCAAAGATTACCGGATTGCGTTGTTGGATATCGCCACGAAAGACTTAATGGTTATGACCCAAAACAAATTGGATGAATCTCCCTTCTTTTCACCAAATGGTAGTATGATTATCTTTGCTACTAACAAAGGTGATTCGGGCGTGTTGTCTGTGGTTTCTATTTTGGGCCATCAAACCTTTGAGTTGACCAGTAAAGCGGGTGAAGTTCGAGAGCCAAATTGGTCGCATTATTCTAAATAATATCAGGAGATTTATATGTTAAAAATTACCTCATTAATGACAGTTGCCGTATTACTCTCTTCTTGTACATCAACCATCGATCAGCTCTATGAAAAAGTCGCGCCCAGACCTAGTGTTGTTACAGACCAGCAAAATTTAGCAGATACTCAAGAGAGTGTTATTGCTGCAGATTCTTCGAGCTTTCGACCACAAGAGTTCTCTGGTAATCACGCGCGCTCAGCAGCCCAAAATAGCGCTGCTCGAATGGCAGTGGCCCAGCTAAAAAATTCAAACACTAAATTTGTCTTGCATTTTTCTTACGACGGTAGTGAAATTGACGAGTCAGCAACGCAAGAAGTGATTAAACATGCGAACTTTATGCGTGATAATCCAGCGCTTAATTTGCGTCTAGAAGGGCATGCAGATGAGCGCGGTACTCGGGAATATAATTTAGCGTTGGGTGAGAATCGCGCTTTGGCGGTTAAAGAGATTTTAGGCTTGTACGAGTTGTCTTCTCGTGTTCAAGTGATTAGCTTCGGTGAAGAAAACCCTGCCGTGCAATTGCACGATGAAAGCGCTTGGCAGCAAAACAGACGTGTTGAGTTTATTTATCAGTAAAGTATTATGCAGGGTTTTTTCTTAATATTTTTATTGATCGCATTTTCTTGGCAGCCTGTTTCTGCGGGTATTAATACCGAAAAAGTGATTATAGATCATAATAAAAAAATTAAGCGCTTGGTGCGTACTAATAAATCTCTTAAAGGAAAAATTGAGCAATTAGAACAGCAACAGCAAGAAAGCCGTCAAAAAATTACAGAATTGTTTAACCTGATGGAATACAAAAAATCCAGTGCAGTGGTTGAACAAACCATGTTGCGAGTGCGTGAACATAACAAAAAAGCCAAAAAAATATACACCAATGCTCGCTCGCTCTTGGTTACTGATCAATATGAGCAGGCTGTTAGTTTATTTAAGCAGTACCTAGATATTTATCCTGATAACAATCATGCTTCAGATGCGCATTATTGGCTAGCCAAAACCTATTTAGCACAAGGGCAATACGCCTTAGCTAAAAATACATTTGTCACATTCCAGCAAAATAACCCACTGCATCATAAATATGCCAATTCTTTATTTGAATTAGCTAGAGTGTATGTTGAGCTAAAGCAGACTGATCAAGCTAAAAAACTCCTTAAAAGTATGCTAGATAAATTCCCCGCTCATCGTGTGGCCGATAGAGCCCAACAGCTTCTTAGTAAAATTGCCCCAATTAAACCCATTGCAAGCGAGTCTGAGCAGTTAAATTAGTATGAAAGTTTTAGAAATTCCAAATTTTTCTTTGGATGCTTTGTGCCAATTAAACGCTCAACGCTATCCTTTTTTACTAGAAAGTGTTAATCATAATGGCAACAATCGCTATTCTATTTTGTTTGCACATCCGCAGCAAGAACTGGTTTTAGAAAATTTAACGGATTTTAATTTTTTAGATACACTCTCTTTTCAAGTTGCCAGTGAGGCTACTCAGTTTTCACACTTGCCTTTTACGGGCGGGTGGTTTGTTTACTTATCCTATGAGCTGATTGGTCAAATCGAACCGACGCTGGCAAAAGATATGCATGATAGCAAGCTGCCAATTGCAGTTGCGGTCAAAATCCCTAGTGCGATTATTGTCGATCACCAGCTAGACAAAACCTATTTACTGGATGAGCAGGGTGAGCAATTAAGAATAGATCAGCTATTAGCTGATATTAAACAAGTCAAATTAGAGACAAGTTTGTCTGATTTTTCAGGCCTATTAAACTGTGAGGAAGATGCCAAGTTTTTATCCGGTGTTGACAAAATTAGGCACTATATTGAAGCAGGCGATGTTTTTCAAGTGAACTTATCGCGCGCTTGGCAATATACGCTTGAGAATGATTGTTCTGCCACACAACTCTACAAGGCTTTAAAGCAGTCTAATCCAGCACCATTTTCAGCACTTGCTCAATTTCAAAACTTTAGTATTATCTCTTCATCGCCTGAGCGTTTGTTTAGTGTGGATGGCAATAAGGTTGAAACCCGTCCTATTGCCGGTACGCATCCTAGAGGTACAGGAGCGCAGGATGAGCTACTGAAGCAGCGCTTGATTAATCATCCTAAAGAGCAAGCTGAGCATATTATGCTACTTGATTTGGAGCGTAATGATTTGGGTAGGGTGTGTGAATATGGCTCCATTGAGGTGAATGAAGTTATGGTTTTAGAAACCTATCCGTATGTACATCATATTGTCTCTAATATTCAGGGCAAGTTGAAGCCTTTGATTAATATTAAGCATTTGGTAGAGGCATTGTTTCCAGGAGGAACCATTACTGGGTGTCCTAAGATTCGTTGCATGCAGATTATTTCTGAACTAGAGCAAGAGCCTCGAGAGGCTTACACGGGCTCATTGGGCTATATTAGCAATAATGGCAAGATGGATTTCAACATCTTGATTCGTACACTCATTAAACAACAGAAAGATTTGAGCTTTAGAGCAGGCGCAGGCATTGTATTTGACTCTAATGCTGGTCGTGAACTAGAAGAAACGACGCATAAAGCGCAAGGAATTTTAAAGGTATTTTCTTAAGGTTTAAACTTTGAGGTCATAGGGTAGCGACGTTCTTTGCCAAATGCATTTTGGCTGATTTTTGGCCCCGGAGCGCTTTGTCTGCGTTTATATTCATTATTAAGCACCAGTTGGCTAATACGCTCTACAGTTTTCAGATTAAAGCCTTGTTTAACAATCTCTTTGACAGAAAGCCTTTGCTCGATAAACAGCTCAAGAATCGCGTCTAGTTCATCGTACGGTGGCAAAGAGTCTTGATCAACTTGGTCAGGGGCAAGCTCTGCAGAAGGTTCACGATCAATCACTCGACCAGGAATGATGTAGGACTGGGTGTTTCGATATTTTGCCAAACGATAAACCATGGTTTTTGACACATCCTTAAGTGGCGCAAATCCACCCGACATATCGCCATATAAAGTAGCATAGCCCACGGCCATTTCTGATTTGTTGCCAGTGGTTAAGACAATTTTCCCGAGTTTGTTGGAAACGGCCATTAGTAGGGTGCCACGCACTCGAGCTTGTAAGTTCTCTTCAGTAGTATCCGCTTGCATGCCGTTAAACACACCACTTAGCTGAGTGTTGAAACTCTCAACCATAGTGTGAATGCTGATTTCTTGATAATCAATATTCATCGTGCTGGCTTGTGCTTTAGCGTCTTCTAAGCTCATGTTTGATGTGTAGGTGTAAGGCATCATAATGGCTTTAATGTTTTCAGGGCCAATGGCGTCTGCAGCAATAGCTAGCGTGAGTGCAGAATCAATGCCACCAGATAGTCCGATAACAACCCCGTTAAAAACACCATTTTTTTCAATGTAATCTTTGGTGGCCAATACTAAGGCATCATAAATTGTTTTTTCAATACTTTCTTCTTGTATTGGATCTTGCGGGGTTGCTAATGAAGCTGTTGCGGTTTCAAAAAAAGGCAATTGGTGAGTGATTTGCGCTTTGGAATTCATTGCAAACGAGCCACCATCAAAGATAATTTCATCTTGGCCACCGACTAAGTTGACATAGATAAAGTCCACTTGATTCTCAAGTACGCGTTTTTTAACTTCCTCGAGTCGCCTATGGTGTTTGCCCATATGAAAAGGTGAGGCGTTAATGCTAATAATGCTACTCACACCATACTTGACAGTTTCGCTCACTGTATCAGCATGCCAGATATCAGCGCACACGAGCAGGCCAATACGCTGGCCTTTGATTGTAAAAACAAATGGCTTGCTGCCAGCGCTAAAGTAGCGTTTTTCATCAAAAACGCTGTAATTGGGTAGTTGTTGCTTGTGATAAATTTGAATTTCTTGTGCTTGAATAAGATAGGCGGCGTTGTATAAATGGTTGGCTTGTTGATGAGGCGCGCCAAAAATAATAGCAATTGTTTCAGGAATGGCATTTTTAATCTTATTAACCGTTTCTTCAACTTGCTGAATGAATCCAGAGCGTAATAACAAATCTTCGGGCAGATAGCCTGTTAGTGATAATTCTGGAAAAACCAATAGGTCGGCACCTTGTTGGGCAGCTTTAGTGCTCAAATCAATAATTTGTTGAGCATTATTGTTTAAATCTCCAACAATAGGGTTAATTTGCGCAATATCGATTTTGATAGACTCAGAGGTGCTTGATAGATTTTCTAGCTGCTCCTGCCAAAATACAGCCTTCAATTTATCACCTTTCATTTTTGCATGTTCAAGCTTGGTGTTAGCAACCACCTCGGCAGGATTGATATTCAAAATATCAGCAAATAGCCAGGCGTGTGTTTCAGAAAGAGCGGATTTTCCTGATTTATATTTACTTAAATTGGATTGATTAATGCCGTATTCTTGCGATAT
>ERZ1047821.2425-NODE-2425-length-11244-cov-5.493967_pt1 | contig 11244 bp, 10 predicted proteins | sample MGYA00383096_ERZ1047821 | MGnify/ENA primary metagenome ERZ1047821 (study PRJEB29581, sample SAMEA5548366) | metagenome | biome: marine; feature: coastal; material: water | depth 25 m | study: Short-term variability in the microbial, nano- and picoplankton... | reverse complement strand
TAATTAATTTGCTGCCCGGACGAATAACCCATCAATATATCTATTCCGTGCTTTTCAGAAAACATCTTTCCAAATGCCTCAAGTTTTTTATTAATCTCTTCAAGCTTCTTAAGCATGTCCCCCTCTAATTTTGCTCCTTCCCTTTGCTGGTATTGAACAATTTCCTGTTCCATCTCTCCTGCCTTTTGCTGAACTTTTATCATTTCATTTTCAGAAAGTAATCCTGCCTGTATGTCCTTTTGTTTTTTAGTTACATAGTTTTGATATTTCTGGGTCTTGCTTTGAATTTGATTTTGAAATGAAACTTGCTTCGCCGTCAAACTTGCTTCCGCTTTTCGATAATATTCAAATCCAGTTTTAATACTGTCATTGTAATAGAACGCTATTATAAAGTCTGTTGAATCTTGGGAGACCAAGTTTACTTGTTTCTCAACTACCTTTTGTTTTTCATTAGAATTTCCGCAAGACATCACTAGTGCTACGAGAATAATAAATCCTATTTTATTCATTTTTATACTTATTAAATTCATTTAAAAAATCACTCCTCATTGAGACAAACCGTGATAGGCATGACTGCAAAAATTGCGAGTTCACAAGATTATCAAAAAAATTTAAGTTATCAATAAGATTTTCATCAATTTTATATGTCTGAGCATATTGATCCAGACTTATTTTCAATATATATTTTTGATTGTATTGATGAATTTCGATTAAAAACCTTTCGTGAGGTATTTTTTTTATTTGCCGCATATTTCGGTAACAAAATTACACGAATTCTTTTATTAAGTTCATTTGAAAGTTAAAACCACTCTGTTTAGACAATTCGAAACCTATTTCCCTCATATAGACATCTGTTTCATTATAATGCCATCCAATGTATAAGTCAGATTCAGAAGAGCTTATAGACGCAATCAAAATCAAAAATCTATTAAGCTCTTTTAGGGAGGCAGAATTTAAATAATCAATTTGAAGGTTTAGGATGGTTTTTGAAGGCTTATTGGATTTATATGCTTCTACCCACTGTGATATTTGTGTCCAAAATTCAGAGTTCTGGTCTAAAATGATTTTCCCTGACATTTGAATATCCCCATTGTTTTTAAAATGCACGAGAGGTGACGTGGCAGATGCGGTGATAAATAAGTCTTTCATTTAATAGTTTGAGTATTGCAATTTACTCATTTAATATTAAATCAAATAATTTATGTGTTCTTTAAATGATTCTACCCGATTTTTATTTAGAATCATTCTAATATACCATAAAAAAGGTATTGTGTAAACTCAACATGTTCATCAATTTTGTAAAAAATTTACACAATGAAATATATCATATCATCATTTTTCATTTGCTTCTTTTCTGTCCTATTTTCACAAACAAACAATTACTCCATTTCAGGATTTATTATTACAAATAACAAAAACGTAAAAGGCCAGATATTTATTAAGAATACCAATCAAACCAAAACAACTGATGATAGAGGTTATTTTAATTTCAACAATCTTGACAAAGACACATATCATGTAAATATTCATGCCCCAGGATTTAAAACAATCGCAGATACAATAGAAATAAAAGATCAAAATATAATTGATCTTTTCTATGAATTGGAAGAAAATGTAACTCAACTTCCTGAGGTTTTTGTTGGTTCCCAATCATTGACGGGAGGAGAGTTAGGTATACGGAAATTACCAGGTTCGGCTTATTACATATCACCTCTTGAAATTGAGAAATTTAATTACTCTGATATTCATTGTGTTTTAAAATCAATACCCGGTGTAAATATTCAAGAAGAGGATGGTTATGGATTGCGTCCAAATATTGGTTTGAGAGGATCTGGAGTATCGAGATCTAGTAAAATCACGTTAATGGAAGATGGAATTTTAATGGCCCCTGCGCCCTATTGCGCTCCTTCAGCTTATTATTTCCCTACCACAGGAAGAATGTATGCAGTCGAAGTTCTTAAGGGAAGTAGTCAAATAAAATACGGGCCTTTTACTACCGGTGGGGCACTAAACTTAATTTCCACCCCTATACCTCAGAAGCTAACTGGTAAAATAAACATCAATGGCGGAAGCTTTTGGGGAAGAAATATTCATGGGTATATCGGAAACACACACGGTAACTTTGGATACCTTGTTGAATCTTTTAATTATGGCTCCAATGGGTTTAAAGAATTAGATAACGGAGGAAATACAGGATTTAACAAAAATGACTTTATTACCAAACTACAATATACCTCTAAGACCGACGCAAGAATTAATCAATCTCTTTTACTTAAGCTTGGATACTGTCAAGAGACTTCTAATGAGACCTATGTAGGATTAACAGAAAGTGATTTCGAAACAAGTCCTTACAGAAGGTACGCCGGTTCACAAATGGATGTGATGAACTCAATACAAAATCAGATTTCTTTAACACATAATATAAAACCGAGAAAAGGAATAAACCTTTCAACAACATTTTACAGAAATAATTTCCAAAGAAATTGGTACAAGCTAAGTGCAGTTAGAGATAGTCTAGACAATAAAGTGGGAATTAGCAGTATTCTTTCAGCACCAGACAGCCATAACAGACATTATGAATTGTTGACTGGAACATCCTCTGTTTCTGGAGAATCGTTTTATGTTAAGGGCAATAATAGGTCTTACTATGCGCAAGGCATTCAAAGTGCACTTGATCTGAATTTTGAAACAGGTCAAATAATTCACGATATACAAGTAGGCATTCGTTACCACCAAGATGAAATGGACCGTTTTCAAAATCAAGATCAATATTCAATGAATGACGGAGTCATGTTTCAAACCTCTGTCGGTGAAATGGGCACTGAAAGCAATCGCATAAGAACAGCCTATGCCCTAGCTTCTCATATTCAATACAACTTAAAATACAACAATTTAGACATCACTCCTGGACTGCGATATGAGAAAATTGACCTTCAAGAAGTTGATTACGGTAAAGCCGATCCTGAAAGACAAGGAATAGACGTAAACTTCAAGGAAAATGCTATTCAAGTATTCGTACCGGGAATCGGATTTAATTATGCTTTAAATTCGAAAACATCAATTTATGGAGGACTACATAAAGGATTTGCGCCTCCAGGAGTTACTGAAGGGTCTCTTCCTGAGGAAAGCATTAATTACGAAGCAGGAACGAAATACTTTAGCCCTAATCTTAATTTTCAAACGGTCTTGTTTTATACAGATTACAAGAACTTACTTGGAAATGACTTAGCAGCAACGGGTGGAAATGGATCTGGCACTTTTTACAATGGTGGAGCGGCAAGAACAATGGGAGTAGAACTATTTGCTACGATGAATACATTAAGATTTTTTAAACTTAAAAGTAAATTCAAAATGCCTATTACATTTTCGTACACCTACACAAATGCAGAATTCTCATCTTCATTTGAAAGTGACTTTGAAAGCTGGGGAGATGTTTATGAGGGATACGAATTCCCCTATATTGCAAAGCATCAAGTTTCAGGAAAACTAAGCCTCTGTTACAATAAGACTGAATTCTATCTTAATACAAAATACAACTCTACAATGAGGGCTCAAGCAGGTAATGATGAAATATCTTCAGTTGAAAATATTCCTGGATATCTGATCTTAGACGGTGTTCTCAAATATCACATCAATGAAAAAATATGTATCAATTTAAATATACAAAACCTAACGAACAAAGCTTACGTAGTTGCTTTAAGGCCTGCTGGATTAAGACCTGGATTACCAAGGATAATTCAATTCGGAATTAATGCCAACCTATAAATTTTCAATTATTTTCGTATCAATAACCCCAAGAATATCAACTATTTAAATTTTTTGTTCTAATTTCGAGGCAAATTAATATATAAACAGAAAGCACAGATTTTTTCTATGACAAGTATTTTTGTTGCCAAATTAGATTTTGGTGTAAGCAAGGAACAATTAACCGAATTGTTCGAAGAATATGGAAAGGTAAATAAAGTAAACATTCCAACGGACAAGGACACCGGTAAACCTCGTGGATTCGCCTTTGTTGAAATGTTTGACGCTGACGAAGCCAAAAATGCCATATCGGCACTTGATGGTTATGAAATTAATAATAGACGTTTAGCAGTCAAAGAGGCAGAAAACAGAAATGATCGATCTCGTCCATCCAATAACGGAAACAGAGACCAAAGATCATCTCACACTTCGGCACCTAGACAAAATAACAATACAGACCAATCGGCTTCAACTCCAACAGAAGAATTAAAAAACGATTCTCGTAAAAAGTCCTTTAAAGGAAAGTCTAAAGGTTATGATTCTGATCAAGGAGGAGGAGGCAAAAAGGCTAAAAAAATGACAGCTCACAAAAAAAGCGGCAAAAACTTCCGTTATTTTGATGATGACGAGCCAATTGAAGGAGGCCTTTTTTCTTTTGACAATGATGATGACGAAACAACTGATTAAAAGAAATAGTATCACCTTACATAGTTTCGTTATTTTTGTGTGATTCAATGCAACGAGATTTTACATCATATCTATCACATCCAGTCTTTAAGGTAATTAAGAAGCATCTCGAAGATGCCGATAGTTCAGCTTTTGTCATTGGAGGATTTGTGCGAGACCTATTGCTTGAAAAAAAATCAAAAGATATTGATATTGTGGTGTACGGCGATGGGCTTCAATTTGCCAAAAATATTGCTAAAATATTACGTGTAAAAAAAGTCTCAGTATTTAAAACCTTTGGCACTGCTCATTTTCGTTACAAAGATATTGATGTAGAATTTGTTACCGCTCGAAAAGAGTCTTATTCTAAAGATTCAAGAAACCCGAAAGTGACACCTGGCTCTTTAAAAGACGATCAATACAGAAGAGATTTCACGATTAATGCCTTGGCCATTGACCTTCACCCTGATTCATTTGGTGAGCTCATTGATCCTTTTAAAGGCGAAAAAGACATTGAAAATGGACTAATTAGAACTCCTTTAGACCCTACCGAAACATTCAGTGATGATCCATTACGTATGCTAAGAGCCATTAGGTTTGCAAGTCAGCTTGATTTCAAAATTGATATTTCATGTCTAAAATCTATTCGAGAACAAGCAGAACGAATCAAAATTATTTCTCGAGAAAGAATTACTGAAGAGATTAATAAAATATTAATGAGCCCAAGTCCCTCGAGAGGATTCAAGCTATTAAAATCGACAGGCTTACTTGAATATGTTTTCCCTGAATTACTTGAGTTATCGGGAATAGAAACCATAAATGGAAAAAGCCATAAAGACAACTTTCTGCATACACTTCAGGTAGTTGACAATGTATCAAAAACTTCGGATAAGCTATGGTTAAGGTGGTCTGCTCTACTTCACGACATCGCAAAACCACCGACAAAAAGATTTGATAAAAAAATTGGTTGGACTTTTCATGGACACGAAGAATTGGGTTCAAAAATGGTGCCTCGAATATTCAAATATCATAGGCTACCATTGGACTCTAAAATGAAATATGTTCAGAAACTCGTTAGATTGCACCTTCGCCCAATTGCATTGGTAAAAGGTTCTGTAACTGATACTGCAATAAGAAGGTTATTGAATGAGGCCGGTGAAGACATTGAAGATCTTATGTTATTATGTAATGCAGACATCACCTCAAAAAACGAATTTAAAGTGAAGCGTTACCAAGAAAACTTTAAGTTGGTTTCAGAAAAACTTCAAGCAGTTGAAGAAAAGGATAAAATACGGGATTTTCAACCACCGGTAAAAGGTGAGGAAATTATGAAATCATTTAATTTGGGGCCATGCTATGAGGTTGGAGTCATTAAAAGCAAAATAAAGGAGGCCATTCTTGAAGGTGAAATTCCGAACTCCTATGAAGACGCCAAAGCACTGATGCTAACCATTGGAAAAGAAATGGGGCTAGAAATTAAAGAATCAAACAATTAACATGTATTAATAATTATGCCCGGATTAAAATTTAGAATACTGTTAGATACCAAGAAGAATGAGGAGATATTTCATGATATTCTCATTGCTGACGGTGAAGATTTTGAAACTTTTTTTCAAACCATTATTAATTCATTTGAATTTAAAGGAGATCAAATGGCTAGTTTTTATGTTTCAAATGAAACTTGGGACAAAGGAGAAGAAATTAGCTTACTTGATTTGACCGAAGGAGAAGAGTCTCAAGTTCAAATAATGAAAGACACAAAGGTGAAAGATCATTTATCGGATCCAGATCAGAAGTTTATCCTTGTCTATGATTTTTTAAAAATGTGGATTTTTCTCATTGAGCTAATTGGTGTTCAAGAAGATACTCCCGACTCTCCTCAACTTGTTCTTTCCATGGGTACCAACCCAAAAGAAGATTCTAAAGAGCTTTCGGATGACTTTCAAATGATCTCAGAATCAATGGATAATATCGAAGAAGATGATTTTGGTTTTGACGATTTTGAAGATGGTTTATCTGATGATGATCTTAATTCCTTAAATTAGCTGTAAGTCATTTAATTATTTAATGAATAAATTCATATTAGTATTACTGGTCATCCATTCGTTAGGGGTTTCTTTTAAGACATTTGCACAACAAAAGACGCTATTGTATTCAATTAATCATGAAGATAGCGAGTTTACCTCATATTTATATGGCACCATGCACGTCATGAGTGAGGAGAAGTTTTTCTTTCCAGCAGAAATAGAAAACATACTTTCAAACTGTGATGCCCTTTGCTTAGAAATTGAAAATGTTTCTGAACAATCTATTGACCCTACTTCTTTATTTGACTCCAATAAGCAACTTGAAGACTTCTGTACACCATCTCAATGGGATAGTATCGTTTCATGGGCAGAACATGACTTATTAATGAGTAAGGAAAATTTTGAAAGCAATTTTAAAAACGCAAAACCCTTTCTTTTGATGCAGTTCATGCTACAAAACACCTTACCTCTAGCCCATAAATCTCATGAGGAAGAACTTGAAAAATTAGCAGCTCGTTTCAATTTAAAATCTCTAGGTTTTGAAACCATTGATGAACAGCTTAGTATTTTCAATAATGTTGATTACTCAACCCAAATTGACTTGCTGATGAGTCAGCTCAGAGCGCTCGATAAAAGTAAAGCAGAATTTAACACCATGGAAACCATATACAATACTCAAGATTTAGATTCACTTTGTGCGTATACAGAATCTGATATCATGAATATGATGCGAGAAGAATTACTCGTAAATCGCAATCTAAAGTGGGTTTCTAAAATAACCCCATTCATGAATAAACAAAGTGTGTTTTTCGCTGTTGGAGCTGCTCATTTGTGCGGAATAGATGGGCTATTGGAACTTCTCTCGAAGCAAGGATACGTCATTGAAGGAATAAAACTTTAAATAAGATTTCGGATTCGCAAACTCTACTAGAAATTTTTAAATTTTATAAATCCAAATAAAATAATTCAAATGCTATTGCTATTCATCTGTCATTGATTATTTTTGACCTCAAAACAAAGTCTAAATGAGTGTATTAGTCAACAAGAATTCGAAAATTATTGTTCAAGGTTTTACAGGAAGTGAAGGAACATTTCATGCCAGTCAAATGATTGAATATGGAACCAATGTTGTTGGGGGTGTTACACCAGGAAAAGGAGGCCAAACTCATTTAGAGAAACCGGTCTTTAATTCTGTTGCTGAAGCTGTAGGTAAAACAAAGGCAGATGTTTCGATTATTTTTGTTCCACCAGCATTTGCTGCAGATGCAATTATGGAAGCTGCAGAAGCAGGTATCAAAGTGATTGTTTGTATAACTGAAGGGATTCCTGTGAATGACATGGTCAAGGCAAAAGCATATATCGATAATTTTGATTGCCGATTGGTTGGACCAAATTGTCCTGGAGTAATTACTGCAGATGAGGCTAAAGTTGGAATCATGCCTGGGTTTGTTTTTGAAAAAGGTAAAATAGGGATTGTTTCTAAATCAGGTACGCTAACCTATGAAGCTGCTGATCAGGTTGCAAAATCAGGGTTGGGCATTACCACTGCAATTGGAATTGGTGGAGATCCGATTATTGGAACAACAACGAAAGAAGCTGTTGAATTATTAATGAACGATCCAGATACAGATGGCATTGTTATGATTGGAGAAATTGGCGGAAATCTTGAAGCCATTGCTGCGAAATGGGTAAAAGAAAACGGAACCAAACCAGTTGTTGGCTTTATTGCCGGAGAAACTGCACCGAAAGGACGAACAATGGGTCACGCTGGTGCAATAGTAGGAGGCACCGATGATACTGCTGAAGCCAAAAAAAGAATTATGAGAGAATGTGGTATTCACGTTGTTGATTCACCTGCTCAGATTGGCGCAAAAATGCTAGAAGTAATAAACGGCTAAATCAAATAGATTAGTTCCAGAAATCCCAAGTAATTCCAACGCGAACAGCTACTTCTGGAAGATATATTCCTTCAACGTAATTCCATTGTAGGTCATTCCATAAATAACCTATATTGTTTACTTTCAGAAAAAATCTGAATGTCTCAATTTCAATGGATGTGTAGGCACCCATATTAAATAAGCTGTTTTGAAAATTATCTATATCGATATTTAAAAAATCATAAACACCCATATTTTCAATTACCGGGATAATATTTGTTTTTGAGGACAATGAATAAGTCAAACCGAGAGTCAGCTCCATCTTCTTGTCTTTGAATACACCCATTTTATAATCTACCGAGCCATAAAGGTAATGACGTGGAATAATCAATCTTTGAGTATTGAAATAAGTGTACTGATACGATTGACGAATATTTAAATTATTCTTTTGGTATGCAATTTTAAATTTGAGTTGATGAATGCTATTGTCACTTAATGAACTATTATTGTCCCAATTTAAAATTTGGGAATCAAAATAATAGATGTCACGTTGAATTCCCAATCCATATGTAAGAGATATATTCAATAAGTGATTTTTTCCCATGCCTTGATGCAGTTTTGCACTCAGTTCTTGTGTATAACTGGATTCCAAATTCATGTTGGAATTATTATATGCTGTATTATTCGATAAATAAAACCGTTGATAAACCTGAGGTATATTTTTGACAAAACTGTTGTTGAACTGATAGCTTATAAAGCCATTTAAACCAATATTCTCTTGCTTGTATGAGATTGCTTGACTCAGTTCCCAATTACGAAAAGCACCCAATACATTATATGAGGCAGAATGATTGAATTTGAATCGCTTTCCTTCTAACTTAAACTTATGCTCCACATCTAATTCCAAAGTATCCCGAAAAAGTCCCATATTCCGATAATTCCAATAACTAGCCTTTGCTCCAATACTATATTGAGAATTATTAGACTGCATTCTTAAACCAGAAAAATGATCCAAGGTGCTGTGTTGAAATTGATCTCGAGAAACCAAGGTGTCAATATATATATTTTCATAGATGCCACCTAAAGTGTCTGTTTCATTGAATATCCTATTTAATCCAAACACGGAAGACTCATTTACATAATTCAAACGGAGCTTTCCTTTATTAAAAAGAACAAAATAGCTACCTAGAGCAGCATTAAATCCCTTTAAAGTGGAGTTGCAACTTTCTTTAAGGACCGGAATGAATTGAGGTGCGAAAAAATCCAATAGAGAATCGTTTAAGACACCTCCACTCCATTCTCTTTCAGCTTTATTCGTATTCCCACTAATCAATATTCCAAATTTATCAGACTGCTTTGAAAGTGAAAACCCATAATGTGATTGAGAATAGGCTGTGTTTCTAAAAAAACCCTCGAGCTTATTGGTTTTTATTTGGGTATTTATGACCCAATTGTTGGGCAACACTTGTCCATATTGAAATGAAAGACGTTGTGCACCTTGGCTTCCAAAAATATAACCAAAACCAATATGAGGCAATGCACTTATCTTTTGTTTAATGTTTCTCTGTTTGAGATTAATCTGATCAATGGCTGAGCCAAATGACCGAGAAATTCCACTTGACAAAAAAAAATGTGGATTTTCAATTGAAATAAATGATTGATCCAATACTCCGAGCCCTTCATTATTTTCACTCATTGAACCAAATGTGCGAAAATCACTTAAAAGTGTATCAGAAGAATATTCTGAAAAACCGATTTGAGTTCTAACTACAAAGCAAGCACAAAAAGAAAATAACAGCAGAACCAGTTTCATTTCAAAACAAACTTAATGAAAAAAGGGGCCAAAAGCCCCTTTTAAAAATCTTAAGAAGAATAGAACTATAGTCCGTTTACATGCATTTGCAATCCTGACTTCAGATTTGCCGCTTTGTTATCGTGAATAATGTTCTTTTTCGCTAATTTATCAATCATGTTGAAAACAGACGGTAATAATTTAACTGCATCCGCTTTTTTAGATGTTTCTCTTAACGTTTTCATCGCGTTACGCGTGGTTTTGTGTTGATACTTGTTCAAAACCCTTCTTTTTTCATTCGATCTAATTCTTTTAATCGCTGATTTATGATTTGCCATTTTATTTATTTAAGTTCATATTTTTGTTTAAAACTGTAGCCCATAGGAGAATCGAACTCCTGTTACCAGGATGAAAACCTGGCGTCCTAACCACTAGACGAATGGGCCATTAAAAGTAGCCCGTAGGGGAATCGAACCCCTGTTACCAGGATGAAAACCTGGCGTCCTAACCACTAGACGAACGGGCCAATAAAATCTCAAAAAATTATTTTGAGAGTGCAAATATATGACGAAAATCTCTAATAACAAGTGAGACATTTGTTTTTTTGACGATGTAAATAGTAAGATTTGTCATAAAATTTCTTCATTTTTGAAGTGAACGAATAAAATCACTGGAATTGTCGACAAAAAAAACAACAATTTGGTTCATTATTAACCCTATTTCTGGTACACGTAGAAAAAAGAAATTGCCTACACTTATTCGCAAACACCTCAATCATCAAAAATTCGATTATAAATTATATTATAGTCAATATAAAGGGCATGCTGCAGAATTAACAAAACAAGCCGTCGCAAAAAAAATAGACATCATCTGTGCAGTTGGAGGGGATGGCTCAGCACACGAAATTGGTGTAAATTTAATTCATTCTGATTCCTGTTTGGCAATTATTCCTAGAGGGTCAGGCAATGGAATCTCAAATCATATGGGAATACCCAATAGAACAGTTAGGGCCATCAAATGTCTGAATAATTGTTTTCAAATTAAAATAGATACCGTTGCCGTAAACGATTCTCATTTTCTCGGAATAGGAGGTTATGGAATTGATGCATTTATTGCCAAAAAATTTGATCGGTCTGGA
>ERZ1047821.2418-NODE-2418-length-11264-cov-5.222678_pt1 | contig 11264 bp, 9 predicted proteins | sample MGYA00383096_ERZ1047821 | MGnify/ENA primary metagenome ERZ1047821 (study PRJEB29581, sample SAMEA5548366) | metagenome | biome: marine; feature: coastal; material: water | depth 25 m | study: Short-term variability in the microbial, nano- and picoplankton... | reverse complement strand
TTCAGACATAGACACGCTTGAAAGAATTGAAATACTGCGTGATTTAAGAAAAGGTGAATTTGATGTCTTAGTTGGTATAAACCTCTTGCGTGAGGGATTAGATTTACCAGAAGTAGAACTGGTAGCAATTATGGATGCGGATAAAGAAGGATTCTTAAGATCAGAAACTAGCCTTATACAAACAATAGGTAGAGCAGCTCGAAATAAGGATGGGTACGTAATTATGTATGCAGATAGAAAAACTGACTCAATTGCAAAATCAGTTTATGAAACTGACCGAAGAAGAGAAATCCAAATTGCTCACAACAAAAAATACGGTATTACTCCTACAACGATATCAAAAGAGATAACTGACATTCTTGAAATGGTTGAGAAAAATAGGCCATCTAGGGATGATATGGATTTCAAATCAAATATAGATTTGAGCAATGCCTCAAAGCAAGATTTATACAAAATCTCGAAAAATATTGAAAAGGAAATGAAGGTTGCCGCTGATTTATTAGAGTTTGAATTAGCTGCTAGATTAAGGGACGAACTTAAAGAGATTAAAAAAGAAATTATGGAGTTACCAAGCTAATGTCTCAAGATTATTTAAAAGTAAAAGGTGCAAAAGAACATAATCTAAAAAATATTTCACTCGATATTCCAAAAAATAAATTCGTAGTAATTACTGGTTTGTCAGGATCGGGCAAATCGTCACTTGCTTTTGATACAATATATGCAGAAGGACAGCGTAGGTATGTTGAAAGTTTATCGGCTTATGCTCGACAGTTTTTAGGTCAAATGGAAAAGCCAGATGTTGAAAGTATTGAGGGATTGTCACCTGCGATAGCAATAGACCAAAAAACGTCTTCAAGAAGTCCAAGATCAACAGTAGGTACAGTTACTGAAGTGCACGACTATCTTCGTTTACTCTGGGCGAGAATTGGTATAAGTTACTGTCCAATATGTGGTTCTAAAATTGAAAAGCAGTCAGTAGATTTTATCGTAAATCAAGTTATGTCCCTTGGTGAAAACGTAGACATAGAGATTCTAGCTCCAGTAGTTAAATCCAGAAAGGGTGAGTTTGAATCACTTTTTAAGGATTTATTAAAAGATGGATTTACAAGAGCTTATATAGACGGTGAACTTACAAGACTTGATGAGGCAAAGAGACTTGATAAATATTTCAATCATGACATATCTGTTCTTGTTGATAGAGTAAAAATTAAAAAAACACCAGGAAGAAGACTACCCCAATCTATTGAAACAGCATTAAAGCTTACAGGGGGAACTCTTGATATAAGATTTAATGAAAATATTCAGAATTATAGTCAAAATCTAGGATGCCTAGAATGCGGAACTTCTTATGACAAACTCGAGCCACGAGACTTTTCATTTAACTCACCTTTTGGTGCTTGCAATACTTGTAATGGGCTTGGTATAAATTACGAGATTGATGAAAAACTATTGATTAAAAATAGAGAATTAAGCATAGGTGAAAATGTATTTCCCGATATGTCTACCAGAAAATACTTTAGAGCACAGATTTATGGAGTCTGCGAATTTTTTGAGATACCAATGGATATTTCTTATAAAGATTTGTCAGAAAACGATAAGCATATTTTACTAAATGGAAGTGACGGGATTAAGACTCCTATTAGATATACAAATAGATTTGGTAATTCAAGAACTTGGGAGAGATCCTATCCTGGAATAATCCCAATGTTTAAACGACTTTACGAGGAAACCACATCAGACCATGCACGTGACTACTACATGCAATTTATGCGTGAACTTCCATGTGGTGGTTGCGAAGGTGAGAGACTTAATGAACGATCAAGAATGGTGCAGGTAAAGTCACTAACTTTAGGACAGTTCAACAAACTATCAATAACCAAGGCTTATGATGTTATCGATAAATTAAAACTAACAGGAAACTCTAAAGAGATAGCAGAAGCTATTCTTAGAGAAATAAAAGAAAGACTTAACTTTTTAAACGAAGTAGGACTTGGCTATCTTCAGTTAAATCGTGGAGCCGCAACACTATCAGGTGGAGAAGCTCAAAGAATTAGATTAGCCACACAAATTGGCTCAGGTTTGACTGGAGTTTTATATGTCTTAGACGAGCCTTCCATAGGGTTACACCAATCGGATAATAATAAATTAATAGAAACGTTAATACGGCTTAGAAATCTAGGAAATACTGTACTAGTAGTGGAGCATGACGAAGAAACCATGAAGCAATCAGATCACCTAATTGATATTGGTTGGGGAGCTGGCGAACAAGGTGGAAATATTGTTGCATCTGGAACATGGGAGGAGGTTGCTCAAGTAAAGAAATCTATAACAGGTAGATACCTTTCTGGAAAAGTTAAAGTTCCATATCCGAAAGTAAGAAGGCAAGGAAACAAGTCAAAAATTGTATTAAGAGGAGCCCAAGAAAATAATTTAAAAAACCTTACAGTTGAGTTTCCTCTAGGTAAATTTATTTCCGTTACTGGAGTATCTGGAAGTGGAAAATCGACACTTGTAACCGAAATTTTATCTAAGGCTATTCAAAATGAATTTACAAGGAAGAATTGGATACCTCCTGGTATACATAAGAGTATCTCAGGATTAAATTACCTAGATAAATTAATTGAAATAGATCAATCACCAATTGGACGAACACCTAGATCAAACCCAGCCACTTATTCTGGTGTTTTCGATATGATCCGTAAATTATATTCTATGACTGAAGAATCTAAAATCAGAGGATATAAACCAGGAAGATTCTCTTTTAATGTACCTGGTGGTAGGTGTGAAGTATGTAGGGGTGACGGCACCATCAAAGTTGAAATGTATTTCCTACCTGATGTTTATGTTAAATGTGAAGACTGTGATGGTTCAAGATATAATCCAGAAACATTGAGTATAAAATGGAAAGGCTATAGTATTGCTGATATTCTAAACTCAACTATTGAAAATTCATTGAAAATATTTGAAAATCAGCCCTCAATTTTTAAAGTAATCAAAACATTAGATGATGTAGGGCTTTCTTATATTACCTTAGGTCAAGCAGCTACAACACTTTCAGGGGGAGAAGCTCAAAGAGTTAAGCTTGCTAAGGAATTAAGCAAACGTTCTACAGGTCAAACAATGTATATCCTAGATGAACCCACAACCGGACTTCACTTTGCAGACGTCCAAAAATTACTTGAAGTATTGCATATGCTGGTCGACAAGGGTAATACAGTAGTAGTTATTGAGCATAACCTTGATGTAGTAAAAAACTCTGATTGGGTAATTGACCTCGGTCCTGAGGGTGGCGAAAATGGTGGCAAAATTGTAGCATCTGGAACGCCTGAAAGTATTGTTAGAGATAAGAATTCTCTCACAGGTAAATATTTAAAATCTTTGCTTTAAATGGATAAAATAAAAACAAATGAGATTCCAGAAAATCCTGGAATATATATATTTAAAGATAAATATAATGACCCACTTTATGTAGGTAAAGCAAAAAACCTTCGTAAAAGAGTACCTTCCTACTTTCGTGAAAACTCAACTTGGAAGATAAAAAGATTAACTTCAGAGGCAACTCAAATAAGTTTTGTTACTTCAAAAAATGAAGCAGATGCATTATTGGCTGAATATTCTTTCATTCAGCAATATAAGCCGAAATATAATGTGCGACTCAAAGATGATAAATCCTATCCGTATGTAACACTCACAAATGATGAGTGGCCAAGGGCTTATGTTTCTAGAAAAATAAACTCAAATAATATTAACTTTGGACCTTTCCCATTTATTGGCGCTGCAAGAAGATCTTTAGATCACTTAATTAATATATTTCCTGTAAGAACTTGTACTAAGAATGTTTTTGAAAGACATCAAAAACTCAATAAACCATGTTTGCTCTATGATATTAAAAAATGTGCTGGACCATGTATAGATGCAGTTCCACGTAATGAATATACAGAAATGTTGAATAATATTGAAAATTTCTATTCCGGAAAATCAGATGTATACGTGAACGATAAAATATCAGATATGAAAAAATATTCCTCTAATCAGGAATATGAAAAAGCTAATGAAGCTAAAAAGTTGATAGAGCATCTAGAAAATGCACGTTCAACGCAAACATTAATGGTTTCAAATACTAAATCTGTTGATGTTATAGGTATAGATGTAAGCAATTTGGATGTAGTTATATCTTGTTTGTTGATACGAAACGGAAGAATTATTGGGGAAGTTAAGAAAACATTTGAACCCATAGATACAAAAAAACATGACGAATACTTACCTCAGATTATCTTGTCAATATTTTCTGAAAATCAACCATCTGAGGAAATCCTTGTTAGCCACAGTTTTCCGTATATAGATCTCATTCAAGAACAACTGACACACAAATGGGGTCGCAAAATTGTACTAAAAACTCCCAAGCAGGGATGGAAAAAAGAACTCTTAGACACAGCAATTATTGACGCAAAAGAGTTACGAAGAGTTGTAAATTTTAGAAGAAGGACAGATTTAGAATTTAGATCAAGATCTTTAGAACAGTTAAAAAATAAATTAGGTTTGAAAAATATTCCTTACCGTATAGAAGCCTACGATATTTCAAACTTAGGACCTGATTACAGAGTCGGCTCAATGGTTGTAATGGAGGATGGTTTATCAAAACCTTCAATGTATAGAAAATTTCACATCAAATCATTTCAAGGACAGGATGATTTTAAATCAATGGAGGAAGTTTTATTTAGAAGACTCAAAAGGTTAACAAAGAATACAGAAAACGACCCAAGCTTCAGAAGAAAACCAGATTTAATATTAATTGATGGGGGAAAGGGACAACTATCATCTGCTAAAGGCGTAATAGATCATCTTCAGTTAGATATTGATATTGTTGGTCTAGCAAAAAGAGAAGAGGAAATTTTTAAACCTTTTAAAAAAGACTCAATTATGTTAAATAAAAACTCTGAAGCCCTTTTTACATTGCAAAATATTAGAGATGAAGCACATAGGTTTGCAATTAACGAAAATCGAAGATTAAGAATAAAAAACTTTGATAAACAAACACTACTAACCATTGAAGGGGTTGGATCCATCTCTTCAAAAAAAGTATTAGATAAATTTAAAACTATTGAAAAACTTTCTAAAGCTACCTATCAAGACTTAGAAGAGATAGTTAGCCCTGGCATAGCAAGAAAAATCTTCACACACTTTAACGGCTTATAGAGACTCACCCTATTAAAAATGCCTTCCATCTCATTACATCGCAACTACAATATCTTTGAAAGGTAAAAATGGTTTCTAAAAGACCCGAAGTTTTGTTACTGGTAGGTATGTCTGGTGCTGGTCGTTCTGCTAGCTCTAATGTTTTCGAAGACCTTGGATATTATGTTATTGAAAACTTACCACCTGAGTTGGTTGAGTCTGTTGTTGAATCTAATGATGTTGCTGAATCAAACAAACAACTTGTTCTAACAATTGATGCTAGAGATGGGACATCACAAGAAGCACTTAACAAAAGTCTTGAAAGGTTAAGTCAATCAGGTGTATTAACAAGAGTAATATTTTTAGATGCAAATAATGAAACCCTCATAGAGCGTTATGAGGAGAATAGAAGACCTCATCCAATGGGTCTAGATTCATTATCTCAATCAGTAAAAAATGAAAGAGATCAATTAAAGCCTATAAAAGAACTTGCTGACTTAGTTATAGATACTACAGATATGAATGTACATGAACTAAGAAAAAGAATTATTGAGGGATTCCAGGGCGAAGCAACCAATCAAGATCTAAAGATATCCGTTACATCATTTGGATTTAAAAATGGTGCACCCCGAGATGCAGACATTGTATTAGATGTAAGGTTTTTACCAAATCCTCATTGGAGAGAGGAATTACGTTCTTCTACTGGGCAATCTCCAATGGTGAGAAATTATGTACTGTCGTTCGAAGATGCTGAAATATTTCTTGAGAAGACAAAAGACTTAATTGATTTTTTGTTACCTAGATTCACATCTGAAGGAAAATCTTATGTAGGTATAGCAATAGGCTGTACTGGTGGAAAGCATCGAAGTGTTGTGATGACAGAAGAGGTTGGCGGTTGGTTGATTAACGAAGGTAAAGATGCAGTAATTTTACACCGAGATATGAAAGAATAGTATTGTCTTCCAGACCACAACTTGGCAACACCCTCATACGAGCTGATCTAAATGTTCCTATCCATAAAAAGGTTGTCAAAGATAATTTTAGAATCATTAAGGCTATTGAGTATTTAGAAGATCTTCGTAAAATTTCAAAATCTGTAACATTTCTGAGTCATCTTGGAAGGCCAGATGGAATAAATCTTGACTATTCTCTTAAACCTGTGGCAGAGGAAATGTCATTATTGTTGAACGAGGAAGTCCTGTTTATTAACTCTCTTCATGGTCCAGAGGTTAAGAATCATCTTGATGAAAATCCTGGGAAGGTTTTTCTTTTGGAGAATCTAAGATTTCACAACGAAGAAACAGAAAATAATTTAAATTTTGCCAAAAAAGTAACCGAAAACTTTGACTCATTTATTTTAGATGCTTTTGGAGCAGCACACAGAAATCATGCATCTATAGTTTCTTTTGGTAATTTTTTAGATGCATACCAAGGAAAATTAATGACAAATGAAGTTAACAACCTAGAACTACTCACAAATTCACCTAAAAAGCCATTCTCAGTCATCCTTGGTGGTGCAAAGATATCTGATAAGTTACAGTTGATCAATAATCTATTACCGATTGTTGACAATCTTTTAATAGGTGGCGGCATGTGTTTCACATTCCTAAAAGCACTTGGTAACAATATTGGGAAATCGCTGTATGAAGAGGACTATCTACAAAAAGCTAAAGAATTGCTTGATTCAGATAATGGTAAGAAGATACATTTACCATCAGATTTTGGAGTAACTAAATCTATAGATTCAGGCATAAGGTTAGATAAAGAAATATCAGAGTTTTCAGATGATGACATAGGCGTTGACATATCAGAAAGAACGGTTAAAGAATTTGCATCAATATTAGTTACTTCTAATACTGTATTTTGGAATGGTCCAATGGGTATTTTTGAAATTGATAATTTTAAATTAGGTACACAATCGATAACTGAAATCGTTTCAAATTTAGATGCTTACACTGTTGTGGGCGGGGGAGATTCTGTCAGTGCAATAAGAATTTTTTCCGATCTTTCAAAATTTAATCATATATCTACTGGAGGTGGAGCATCGCTTAAATATTTACAAGGCAATGAATTGCCCGGTGTAAATATCTACAAACCCCTTATACTTTGAAAATATGAAAAAGATTATTATTGGTAATTGGAAACTTAATTTAGATCATTTAGAAGCTATACAGCTTTTACAAAAACTCAATTATTCACTCGAAGTTAATATAGAAGACAAAATCGATATTGTTATAGCTCCTTCATATACATCTTTAAGATCGCTTCAAACAATTATTGATGCTGATAATCTAAAAATTAAAATTTCATCTCAGGATGTTTCAGCTTACATAGAAGGGGCTTACACTGGTGAAGTGTCTGCTCTTCAATTGAGTAAACTAAATATTACACACTCTATTATTGGACATTCAGAGAGAAGAATAGTTTTCAATGAAACAGATGAGACAATTAACCTAAAAGTCCATAATGCCGTGAATAACAACCTTATACCTATAGTTTGTTTTGGCGAATCTGAAGAACAGAGAGACACTAATGCATATTTATCCTATATTTTAAATCAAGTCAATATTGCGGTAAAAGGTCTTCGAAAAGACAAAGTAGAAGAAATTATCTTTGCTTATGAACCAATTTGGGCAATAGGTACTGGCAAAGTTGCTTCAGTTGAAAATGCAATAGAAGTTATCTCCTCTGTAAAGCAAGAGATTTCAACAAAGCCTTTCTATGATGAAGAAAAAATAAGATTCATATATGGTGGAAGCGTCTCACCCACAAATGCATCTGAGTTACTTAATACTAAAATTATTGATGGAGTGCTCGTTGGAGGTGCTTCCTTAGATGTAGATAAATTCGTACAAATTATTAAGTCAGTTAAATTATGAACTTAATATTTGTTCGTCATGGACAAAGTGAATGGAATAAAGAAAATAAATTTACTGGTTGGGTAGATGTAGGACTTTCTGAAAAGGGGAAACTAGAAGCTATCGAAGCGGGTAAAGTATTATTCAATGCCGGTTTTGCACCAAACATTTGTTACACCTCATATTTAACTCGGTCAAAAGATACCGCTAAACATATTTTATCTGAATTACCTATAGATGAATCAATCGAATTGCCGATAAAGAATTTATGGCAGCTCAATGAAAGACATTATGGTGCTCTTCAGGGACTTGATAAGATTGATACAGCAAATAAATATGGGGAAGACCAGGTTCAACAATGGAGAAGAGGTTACAAAATAAAACCACCTTTAGTTGAAAAAGATTCAAAATATAATCCAAACAATGATTTAATTTACAAAGAAATCCAAGAAAGATTACCTTTAGGAGAGTCATTAGAAGATGTGGTCGTGAGAGTTAAGGAGACACTTAATTTAATTAAGTCAAAAACAAAAGAAGGAAATGTATTAGTTGTTGCTCATGGAAATAGCATTAGAGCAATACTAAAAATACTAGAAAAAATTTCTGACAATGATATTGTGGATATAAATATTCCGACTGGAATTCCTCTCGCATTTAACATTAATGATGATAAAATAACAAGAATCGGGTATCTTGGGAATGAAAAAAAGATACAGGAACTTGAAGAAGAAGTTAAACAACAATCTAGATTGAAAGAGTAATTTTTATGGATACATTAACAGCGAGTTTAGTTGCAGTACATATAGTTATTTCGATAGCACTTATTGGACTTGTATTATTAAATAGTGGAAAAGGTGGTGGCCTATCGGATATGTTGGGTGGACCAGGTGCATCTGGAAATATTGGTCAAACATTAGCCGAAAGAAATTTGAGTAGAATCACAGCAGCGGTTGCTCTTTTGTTTTCTGTAACAACGTTATTACTTTTTTGGTTTCTTGACTGATTTAGCGCGGGTGGCGGAACTGGTAGACGCGCAGGATTAAGGATCCTGTGGGGTAAAACCCGTGGAGGTTCGAGTCCTCTTCCGCGCACAAGTATGGAAACTATAAAAACAATTGCAATCATAAATGATCCGAAAGTAACTCTCGGATCGTTATCAAATATTGATATAGAAGAAAAGTATGCATGGGACGTTAATTGGGAATCACTTTCAGAGCATCATGAATATATCATATTGGGTGGGCACATGGGGGCATATGAGATAGAAACCTATCCATACTTGCTCAAAGAAAAGGAATGGCTTAATAAAGTTATTAATAACGGAACTAAAGTATTTGGTATTTGCTTAGGTGCACAACTTATTGCTGATTCAATGGGAGGCACAGCATTTCTTTCTGAAGAGATTGAGTTTGGATTTAAAGAGTTAGAATTTCACAAAGAGTCTGAAATATTCTCAGGGTTAAAAAATTCAAAAGTTTTTTTATGGCATAGAGATACCTTCACCCTTCCTCCATCAGCAGAGCTTATTGCTTCGACAAAATATCCTCAAATCTTTACAATTGGAAATTCTATTGCCGTACAATTCCATCCGGAGGTAACAGAGACTCTTTTTAAAGACTGGTATGACAGTGACATAAGTAGAAAAGAGTTAGTAGATTATGATGTATCTTCAACTTTGAATTATTTAATAACTAATACAGAACAATTTAAGTTTGAAATCAATTCAATATATAAAAAGTGGAAAAATATTTAAAAATCTATGTCATTTATTTTTTGAACATAATTTTTTAATATGGAGTATCTTTTAACAATTTCTCTTTCGGAAACTAGATAATTCCTTGTTTCATCAGCCATTGGCAACTTTGCTGACAGTTCCCAAAGTTTTAGAATTCTATTTGCTGAGTCTATTTCAAATATTGGTAATTCGATATCTAAACCTTGTTCTATCAATTTTCCAATGCCTCTCTTGATATCTGCTTCAAGTGATAAAAGCTCATCTTCGGTTGGCGGTAGCCCAATATCTATTACTAACTCACCTGACGCTTTTGGATATTCATTTTCAAGGTTGATATTTGTAACTTCTATTAGATTGACACACTCTACAACTACTACCTGTTCAGCATTTGATATGTCTTGATGATCAATAATCCTAACTTCTGAGGCAATCTCATTTAAATTATCCAACGACCTACCAACACAAAATGTATTGTTATTTTGAATACTATCACCTATTAAAAGAAGATATCTTGGCTCAAATATACGTAAAACTGATATTTCATGTGGAAAATAATTAATACCAGCGGCAAAAAAAGGAAATTCAACTATCATAATCTTTGTTATTTAGGATAAGTGATATAAAACATTATGAGAATAGAAGATGAGATAAAGTTAACTTTTGATGATGTGTTGATAAGACCTAAAAGAAGTACACTCGTATCAAGAGCGGAAGTCGAATTAAACAGAGAATTTAAATTTCGACATTCAAGCGAAAAATGGACTGGTGTACCTATCTTTTCCGCAAATATGGATACAACAGGAACGTTTGAAACAGCTAGGGCACTTCAAGTTCACAACATGCTTACTGCAGTTCATAAATTTTATACTTTAGATGAATGGCAAGAAAACCTAAAAAGTCTAGATCCAGAATATCTTGCTGTGACTGTGGGCACTTCAAAAGAAGACTTTCAGAAAGCTGTAGATGTCTTCAAACTAGAAGATGGATTAAAATTTTTATGCTTGGATGTTGCAAATGGCTACCGTGAAGATTTTGTAGAATCAGTTAAGAAATATAGAGAAAAATTTCCAAACAAAATAATTATTGCAGGAAATGTAGCTACAAGAGAAATGACAGAAGCACTGATCCTTGCTGGTGCTGATATAGTTAAAATTGGCATTGGTCCTGGATCGGTTTGTACTACTAGAAAAGTAGCAGGTGTGGGCTACCCTCAACTTTCTTCTATTTCTGAGTGTTCTGATGCCGCTCACGGTCTTGGTGGACATGTAATTGCAGATGGTGGTTGCAAGTACCCAGGTGATGTTTCTAAAGCTTTTGGAGCTGGTGCTGACTATGTCATGCTTGGTGGAATATTTGCTGGTCACAAAGAATCGGGAGGAGAACTTGTCACCGATAAAAATGGTATTCAGTACAAAGATTTTTATGGAATGTCCTCAAGAAAAGCTCAAGAAACATATTATGGTGACCTTGCAGAACACCGTGCACCTGAAGGGAAA
>ERZ1047821.2402-NODE-2402-length-11306-cov-4.203982_pt1 | contig 11306 bp, 10 predicted proteins | sample MGYA00383096_ERZ1047821 | MGnify/ENA primary metagenome ERZ1047821 (study PRJEB29581, sample SAMEA5548366) | metagenome | biome: marine; feature: coastal; material: water | depth 25 m | study: Short-term variability in the microbial, nano- and picoplankton... | reverse complement strand
TGACCGGCGAACAGGCCGAGAAGCTGGACGGTCTGGTCGACGTGGTGCGTGCCGAGTTGGAGTCGGTGGGTGCCGGCAACCTGGCGGTGATCGCCTCGGATTCCCAGGCCGTCGAGGTCGAGGAGGCCCTGGAGCGGGCCGGCATGGCCTTCGGTCGTCCGACCCGTCGGGGTCTCGATGCCCGGGTGACCGTCGTACCGGTCGGGCTGGTCAAGGGCCTGGAGGTGGACGGGGCGATCGTGGTCGAACCGGCCCGGATCCTGCGGGAGCAGGCTCAGGGCATTCGTGCGTTGTACGTGGCCCTCACCCGAGCCACCAAGCGGGTTGCCGTGGTGCACGCCGAACCGCTGCCCGCCGCGTTGGCTGACTGGCCGGGGTAGCTGTCACAACCTCTCTCTACGGTCCGGCCAGAGTCCACGTCGGGCTCCTCGGAGCCACGGCTTCCTTCATGGATCCCTCGAAAGAGGGTTGATCCCGGAACGGGGAGGTTGGAGGATGACGGTGGATGCTGAGGATCGAAGGCAGCTGCGGGAGCAGCTCGAGGCGACGCTGGGCGAGCACCCGGCGGACGTCCTGATGGAGCAGCTCTTCGTCGACGGAGACGGAGACGGCGGCGGTGGAGTGGCGGTGCTCCGTTCCGACATCGCCGATTTGGCCGCCCGGATGGATCGACGTTTCGACCTACTGGAACGCCGGATGGACGGTCTGGAAAACCGCATGGATGGCCTGGAGCACCGGATGGACGGGCTGGACCAGCACATGGACCGGATCCGGGAGCGGATGGACTGGTCCGAGACCCGGTTGGGCCGTCTCGAGACCGGCCAGGTCACCGCCGACGATCGGATCCACGCCGTGTGGCGGGCCATGGTCACCGGATTCCTGATGACGGCGTTCAGTTCGTGGGGCCTGGTACTCGCCGGTATGGCCATCGGCTGAGCGGTCGGAAACCGCCCGAGCAGCAGGACTCCACGGCCGCCTGCCTGAACTTCCCCTGGGAACTCTCCCCTCGGAAACTACGCGTGGGAGATGGCGTCCAGCACGTTGAGCTTGGCCGCCCGGCGGGCCGGGAGGATGGCCGCCAGCATGCCGAAGACCCCTGAGACCAGCAGGTAGCCCAGCAGGCTCTGGTACGGGATCGACACGTTGTCGACGAACGTCTCGGGGATCGCTGCGATGGCGGCCAGGCCGAACAGCACGCCCATGGCCACGCCGAGGATCCCGCCGAACAGGGCGATGATGACCGCTTCCCATCGCACCATGCGGCGCAACTGGCGGCGGGTCATGCCGACGGCCCGGAGCAGGCCCAACTCCCGGGTCCGTTCGTAGACCGACAGGGCCAGAGTGTTGGTGATGCCCAGCACGGCAATGAGCAGCGACAGCCCCAGAAACACCTGGATGATCGACAGGATCTGGTCGAGCTGGGCCTCCTGGCTCTTCCGGAACTCCGCCCGATCCTCGACCAGTACCTGGGGGTAGGCGTCGGTGATGCGCTCCACGGCGGCCCGAGACGCGACCGGGTCCGCTCCCGACGGGTAGCCGATCGACACGAAGGACACGGGGGCGGTCGGCAGGTAGGCATCGAAGACCGACACGTCGACGACCCAGTTTCCCATGATCGTCGAGTCGTCGAAGATGGCGGCCACCGTCAGATCCGTCGATCGTCCGCCTGGGAAGTCGACGGTGACCTGGTCGCCGAGGGCCAGGTCGAGATCAGTGGCCGGATCGACGTGGACGAGCAGGCCGTTCCGGCCCGCACCGTTCTCCGAACCCTGCTGCACCTGGATGTTCATGTGGTCGCCCAGAACGTCCAACTCCGAGGCCGCCACGTCCCGTCCGACGCCGGCGACCGACATGCCGCCCATCGTCCACCGGAAGGTCATGGCGCTCTCGACCAGGTCCGGCCGCTCGACGGCCAGGGCCCGGACGTCGTTTCCGAGGTCGTTGGAGAAGCCCGCCGAGGGATCGAACGTCCCCGTGTAGACGAACAGGTCCGAGGCGACGCTCTGGTCGAGCGTCTCGAGGAAGGTCGACTTGATGGAGTCGCTGACCACGGCGGCCAGGCTGACCAGGGCCAGGCCGATGGTCAGCGCCGCGGCGGTGGCCGCGGTTCGGCGGGGCGACCGGCGGGCGTTGTCGGTGGCCAGGCGACCGGGCACCCGGTACACCTTGCGGATCGGCCAACCCAGGATGGTGGCCACCGGTCGGGTGATCACCGGGCTGAGCAGGTACACGCCCATGAAGGTGGCCAGTGCCCCTCCGCCGACGGCCGTCAGGATGGCCTTCGTGGACATCTCGACGGTCATGCCGAGGGCCAGGGCGCCGATCCCGACGGCGGTCACCGCCGAGCCGACCTGGAGTCGGCGTCGAAGTCCCGTCGGGGTGAGGCGGACGTCATCGCGCAGGGCGGCCACCGGTGGGATCTTTCGAACCCGTCGTGACGGGGCGATGGCCGAGGCGAGCGTCACGCCGACGCCGATCACCGCGGCCACGATGATGGTGCGGGGCCGGATCGGGATGGCGCCCGGCAGTTCGCCGAAGCCGGTCACCGTCATGATCCAACGCAGGAGCGAAGCCAGCAGGTAGCCGCCGACCAGGCCGAGCACGGTGGCCACGACTCCCACCACCACCGCTTCGAGACGGACCGAGCGGCTGACCTGGCGGCCCGTCGCCCCCAGAGCCCGGAGCAGGGCCAGTTCACGGACCCGTTGGCCGATCACGATCGAGAACGTGTTGTTGATGATGAAGGCGCTGACCAGCACGGCGATGATGGCGAAGGCCAGCAGCACCGACGAGATGATCGAGATGAACTGGTCGAAGCCGCTCTTGTCCTCGGCGATCTTCGTGGCCGCCGTCACGACCTCCAACTCGGCTTCGGCGAACGCCGCCAGGTGGTCCCGTTGGTCTTCGGGCACGGCGGCCAGGAAGGTCTGGAACTCCGCGGTGGCCACGTCCAGGCGGGCCTGGATCTCGGCCATCACCGTCGCCTCGTCGGCGCCATCGGCCACGGCGATGGAGATCTCCGAGTAGACGCCCTCCAGCCCGGTCAGTTCCTGGGCGGTGGCCAGTTCGAACGCGCTGATGTTGGCGCCGACCGTCTTGTTCTCGTCGGGGTCGCCGAAGTTGGCCGTACCGACCAGCACGAATTGGCGGTTCCCTCCGAGGGCACTCACGGTGTACGTCTCGCCGATGGTGAAGTCGTGGGCGTCGGCCGTGCGGTTGTCGAGGACGAACTCACCAACGGTGTCGGGATCGTGCAACGACCCCGTGCGGGTCGGCTTTCGACCATCGGTGATGAACATCTGGTCGAGGCCCTCGGTGGAGTAGCCGTCGACTCCCGTCATGTTGACGCCCAACTGTGGCGCGCCGGAGTTCGGTACGGCCTCCAGTTCGCCGTCGTCGCCGGTGAACAGTGGGGTCACGTTCCAGCCCACGATGGTCGGCGAGATGGCGCTGATCCCGGTCACGTCGGCCACCAGGGGAAGGACGTCCTCGGGCACCGGCAGTCGGTTGATCCGTTCGCCGTCGTCGTCGATCGAGGTGCGGATCACCAGGTCCATGTCGCCGGTGATGTCGGCGGCCAACTCGTCGAAGGTGTCGCGCAGTTTGTCGGTCAGGAAGAACGACGTCGACAGGAACGCCACGCCCAGCACCACGGCCAGCGTGGTCAGGGCGAACCGCAGCTTGCGGCGACTGATGTTGCGAAGGGTGAGGCGGAGCACCGGTTCAGCCGCCGATGGCCTTGATGCGGTCCAGGATCCGGTCGGCGTCGGGGTCGGCCATCTCGTCGACGATCTGCCCGTCGGCCAGGAACAGGACACGGTCGGCCCGGGCCGCTGCGTTGGCGTCATGGGTGCCAACCACCAGCGTCTGGCCGAGGTCGTCGCCCGCCCCGCGCAGGAAGTCCAGGACCTCGCCGCCGGTGATGGAGTCGAGGTTTCCCGTGGGCTCGTCGGCGAACACGATCTCGGGTCGGCTCATCAACGCCCGGGCCACGGCCACCCGCTGCTGCTGACCACCGGACAGCTCGTCGGGTCGATGATGGAGTCGGTCCTGGAGCCCGACCGTCTCGACGATGTCGACCATCCATTCGGCGTCGGGCTTCCGGCCGGCCAGGTCCAGCGGGAGGGTCAGGTTCTCCTCAGCAGTGAGCGTGGGAATGAGGTTGAACGCCTGGAAGACGAAGCCGATCTTGTCGCGGCGCAGCAAGGTCAGGTCGCGCTCGGACAGGCTGCCCAACTCCTCGTCGCCGATGTGGACGGTGCCCGACGTGAGGTCGTCGAGCCCGGCCGAACAGTGCATGAGCGTCGACTTGCCCGAGCCCGAGGGACCCATGATGGCCGTGAACCGACCCTTCTCGAACTCGACGTCCACGCCGTCCAGCGCCCGGACCTCGGTGTCTCCGTCGCCGTAGACCTTGGTGCCGCCGATCATCCGGGCCGCGGCCGTTCCCGTGAAGGTGGTGTCCATGGGCGCACCCTATGGCGGGTCCGGAGGTGCTCCGTAGGCGGCCGTGTGAGGGTCCGGTGAAGGCCCGGTACCGGCCCGGTACTGGTCGAAGTCCGGGATTCATGGTGGGATGCGCCGGTGCAGATCCGACCGGCCACCATTGACGACCTCGACCGCCTGCTGGCGCTGAACAACGCTGCGGTGCCGGCCGTCAACGAACTCTCGGCCGACGAGATGGCGTGGTTCATCGACGTGGCGTGGTGCTGCCTGGTGGCCGAGGTCCCCGCTGCCGAGAGCACACCAGCTGCTGAGAGCACATCGGTTACTGAGAGCACATCGGTGGTGGCCCTACTGGTGGGACTTGATGGTCCGGGCCTTCCTTACGCAAGTCAGAACTACGCGTGGTTCAGTGAGCGGTACGACCGATTCCTGTACGTCGACCGCGTGGTGGTCGACCCGTCGGGGTTCCGCATGGGAATCGGCCGCGCCTTCTACGAGGCATTCATGGCGACCGCCGATGGCCATGGCCATCTCTGCGCCGAGGTCAACACGGTGCCCCGCAACGAACGGTCGCTGGCCTTCCACGATGCGATGGGGTTCGCCGACGTGGGGGAACAGTCCGACGGGGAAACCGGCAAGACCGTTCGGATGTACGCCCGAGAGTTCTGACCGGGAGTTATTCGCTGACGACGGTGGTTCCGGCCGGACGTCGGCCGACGGATCCGCACGACCAGCAGGGATCCACCGGGTCGCCGCGCCAGGCCACCTCGCAGCTCGGACATACCAGTCCGACCCAGTTGGCCGGTTCCGTGGCGACACCACGTCGGGGGGCCGATCGCCGATGGAGGGCTCCGTTCCGCAACGGGTGATCCAGTGCGGGGTCATGGGACCGGTCGTGGGCCGGGTCACGGGACGGGTCCAGGATCCGGGGGTCCGGAGTCCGTGGCGTCGGCCGGGGTGCCATGCGCGGCACCGTAGCGAAGGCCCGCGCGTCGCTGGGTGACCCTGTTGCCGACCGCCGTAGCCTGCACGTCGGCGCTGCGCCCATCCGAGAGGTGTCGCTCCGAGACCCCGTAGGCCGAGGAGGCCCCATGTCCGACCTGATCCCCGAAGCCGACGGTTCCAGCGAGCGGCGGACCGAGTTCCCCGCTGCCCCGACGATGGTCATCGACCCGGCGAAGACCTACACCGCCGAGATGGTCACCTCCATGGGCTCGATGACCATCCACCTGGATGCCATCGCCGCTCCCCAGACGGTCAACAACTTCGTGTATCTGGCCCGCTGGCACTACTACGACGGGCTGGTCTTCCACCGGGTCATCCGGGGCTTCATGATCCAGGGAGGTTGCCCTGAGGGATCGGGCCGTGGTGGTCCCGGCTACCGCTTCGCCGACGAGCTGCCCAAGCCCGGCCGCTACGAGATCGGTTCGCTGGCCATGGCCAACGCCGGTCCGAACACCAACGGCAGCCAATTCTTCGTGGTCACCGGCGCCAGCGGCGTCGGCCTCCCCCCGGCCTACGCGCTGTTCGGCAAGGTCATCAAGGGTGTCGAGGTGGCCGAGGCCATCCAGGAGACGCCGACGGCCCCCGGCGACCGTCCGCTGACCGACGTGGTCATCGAGTCCGTCACCATCACCGAATCAGACTGACCCGCCGGCCCTGACCGGGATACCGGTCAGGGCACGGGCCAGGACGACGGCGACTTCCAGGAGGAGCGAACCGACAATGGGTACTCAGGGAACAGGCATTCAGCGGGTCGCCGTGGTCGGCGGCGGCCAGATGGGCGGCGGTGTGGCCGAACTGACGGCCAAGGCCGGACTGCCCACGGTGGTCAAGGAGATCTCACCGGAGGCGGCCGAGAGGAGCCGGGCCGGCATCCAGAAGTCGCTCGACCGGGGGCTGGAGCGGGGAAAGCTCGACGAGGCCGCCCACGCCGCGGCGCTGGGCAACCTCACGTTCACCACGGACTTCGCTGATCTGGCCGACTGTGACCTGGTGGTCGAGGCGGTGATCGAGTCCTTCGACCTCAAGGCCGAGATCTTCCGGGCACTCGACGAGGTGATCGTCTCGCCGGATGCCGTGCTGGCCACCAACACGTCGTCCATCCCGATCATCGACATCGCCATGGCCACCGGTCGTCCCGAGCAGGTGATCGGCCTCCACTTCTTCAACCCGGCGCCGGTCATGAAGCTGGTCGAGGTCATCCCGTCGGTCCGGACCGATGAAGCGGTTACCACGGCGGTCACCGCTTTCGCCACCGACGTGTTGGACAAGGTGGTGGTGGCGGCCAAGGACCGGGCGGGGTTCGTGGTCAACATGCTGCTCGTGCCGTATCTGAATGCAGCGATGCGCATGTACGCCGACGGGCACGCCACGGCGGCCGACATCGACAACGGGATGAAGTTGGGCGCTGCCCACCCGATGGGGCCGCTGGAACTCAGCGACATGATCGGGTTGGACACCATGATGCTGGTGGCCGAGACCCTGTTCGCCGAATACGGCGACGACTTCTACCTGCCGCCGCCGCTGCTGCGCCGCATGGTGGCCGCCGGCCACCTGGGTCGCAAGACCGGCCGCGGCTTCTACGACTACTCCTGAGCCAGGGCACCGGCCCCCGGTTCCCCGGGTAGTCGAGGTCCGGTCCCTCAGGTGCTGGCCGTTCGAGGTCCAGTCCCTCAGGTGCTGGTCAGTCGAGGTTGCCGCCCGACGGTGACGGGCCTGATCCCGATCCGCCATCCCGTACCGCTCGTCTGGACGATCCGTCGGTGGTGGGTGTGTCCTCGATGCCCATGGCCAACCATGCGGCGAGCAGGCCGGCGGCGGCGGCGGCCAGGTGCAGCAGCAGGAATCGGGTTCCGCTCATGGAGTCGGCCATGAGGGCGGTCAACACGGTGCTGCCCACCGCGGCGCCGATCTGTTGGAGCATGTTCATCGAACCGCCGGCGATCCCGATGTCGGAATCTCCGGCTGCCGACGTCACCGAGTTGGCCACCGTGGGTCGGATGTAGCCGCTTCCCGCACCGGCCAGCATCGCCCCGCTCAGGAACATCAGGAGCCAACGCTGTTGGGCGCCGACCCCGGCCAGGACCATGGCCAACGCGAAGACCAGCATTCCGGTGACGGCCACCCGGCGGGCCCCGTGCTTCGGATCGTGGTGGCCGCCCAGACGGGCGCAGAAGGCGAACGACAGGGGACGGGGCAGCATCACCAGGCCGATGATCGTGGGGCGGAACCCCCAACGGCGCTCCAGGAGGAACGGCGCCATGACCATCGCGCCCATGTAGCCGGACTGCAGCACCGCCTGGGCCGTCATGGGGCGGGTGAAGGCCCGCCGTCGCAGCAGCGCCGGTGGGAGAAGTGGGGCGTCGGACCGGTTCTCGACAGCCACGAACAATCCGAGGGCAATGGGTGCGGTTGCGGCGGCGGTCAGGACTATCGGGTTGGTCCAGCCCCAGCTGATGCCCCGGTTGATGGCCAGCAGGAGCCCGCTGACCCCGACCCCCAGGGTGATGGCGCCCGGGATGTCGAAGCGGATGCCGGAGCGGCGAGGGGTCTCCGGAGCGACGAGCAGGGCGGCGATCAGGGCCAGACCCACGGTGAGTCCCTGCACCACGAACAGGACCCGCCAGCCCAGCCATTCGATGAGCGGGCCGCCGGTGACCACGCCGACGGCGGGCGACAGTGCGACCACGGCCGCCCAGATGCCCAGCGCCCGGGTCCGGTCGCGCTGCGGGAAGACCGAGAGGATCATGGCCATGGCCGACGGTCCCGAGGCGGCCTTGGCGGCCTGGGCGAGGGTCCGGAGCACGATCAGCGAGGTGATGCCCCAGGCCAGCGAGGTGGCCAGGGCCAGCACCGTGCCCAGCATGAAGCTGACCAGGTAGGTGCGACGGTGGCCGTAGAGGTCGCCGATCTTGCCGATGATCGGGGTGATCACCGCGAAGGCCAGCATCGGAGCGGCGATCACCCAGGTGATGATGTCGTCGGTGGTGCCCAGGTCCCTGGCGATGCGGGGGAGCGAGGCCGACAGCACGGTGACCGGGTAGCTGCCCGCCGCGGTGCCGAACAGGGCGGTGATGAGGACGAGGCGCCGGTAGTCGGGTCGGCGCCGGATCCGCTCACGTGTGCTGGAGAGCCATCCGCCGGAAGGCAGAGGGTCTTCAGGATCGCCGGAATCGACCGGATCGGCAGGTTCGTCCATTCGGATCGACCATAGGGGCGCGCCCTCCCGGGGTCCCCAGCGGCCCTCGGCGTGAGCGAGTGGCTACGGTCACCAGCCGTGACGGACATGGATCGGGCTGCGTCATTGCGCCAGCCGATGGTCGGCCTGGTGGTGAACCCGCGGTCGGGCACCGACGTACGCCGGGCGGTGGCCGCCGCGGGGTCGGTGACCGTCGAGGACAAGGCCAACGTGGTGCGGCGCGTCGTGCTGGGGGCCCGGGAGGCGGGCGTCGACCGGTTCGTGGTGCACACCGACACCCACCGGATCGTGCAGCGGGCCACCGAGACCATGAAGGGACTCGACCTCCACTGGCTGGACCACCAGATGACGTTCACCGAGGAGGACACGGTGTCCGCGGTGGCCGCCATGCGGGACCTCGGCTGTGGGGTGGTCGTGGTGTTGGGCGGCGACGGGACGAACCGGGCGGCGGCCCGGGCGTGGCCCGATCTGGTGGTTGTGCCGTTGTCCACGGGGACGAACAACGCCTTCCCGGTGCTGGCCGAGGCCACGGTGGCGGGGGCGGCCGCGGGCCATGTGGCCACCGGGCGGGTGCCGGTCGACGAGGTCACACGGCGGGCAATGGTGGTGCGGGTGCGACCCGACGGGGCTGCGGAGCCTGACGATCTGGCGTTGGTCGACGCTGTGGCCGTGGACGACCCGTACCTCGGGTCGTTCGAGCTGTTCGAACCGGCGAACCTGCGGACCGCGGTGCTGTCCCGGGCTGATCCGGCAGCTGTCGGTTTTGCCGGAGTGGGGGGCCTGATCGAACCGGTGGGACTGGACGAGGACGCGGGGTTGCTCATCCGTTTTGGCCCGGCCGAAGATTGCGACCGGGTGGTACGGGGTCCGACCGCTCCGGGGCACTACGCCGATCTGGGGCTCGCCGAGGTGCGACGTCTGGCGCCCGGCGAGGAGGTGGCGGTCGACGGGCCGTTGTTGCTGGCCTTCGACGGGGAGCGAAAGCGCCGGCTGGTGGCCGGCGAACGGGTCCACCTGTCGGTGGTGCGCGATGGTCCGTGGGTGGTGGACGTGGCCGACGTGATGGCCCGGGTGGCCGCCGACGGCGTGTACCTGTCCCCGGGGAGGGATTGATCTCCGGGCCGGCTCAGCCGGCCAGCAGGCCGGCCACCTGGCCGAGGTTCTCCACGACGGGAAAGTCGACGCCGGCCAGTTCCTCGGGGTCCGGTTCCTCGAATACCCAGGTGGTGGTGTGGGGCACGTGGATGGCCCGTCCGCCGATGGCCAGGACGGGCAGCACGTCGGACTTCACCGAGTTGCCGACCATGGTGAACTCGGCGGGGTGGATGTCGTGGCACTCCAGCACATCGCGGTAGGTGCCGGGGTCCTTCTCGGGGACGACCTCGGTCCGCCAGAACCGGTCGGCCAGGCCGCTGCGCTCGATCTTGCCCAGTTGGTCGCCCAGGTCGCCCTTGGTGATGAGTAGCAGGCGGTGCGTGGATCCCAATGTGTCGAGGGCTTCGGGAACCCCGTCGAGCAGTTCTATGGGGTGGGCCAACATCTCGTGACCCCAGCCGATGATGCCGGCCAGTGATCGGGCGTCGATGGTGCCGTCGGAGATCTCGACGGCGGTGAGCACCATCGACAGGGCGAAGCCCTTGATGCCGTAGCCGTGGCGGGCGATATTGGCCCGCTCGGTGGCCAGCAGGGCGGCATCGGTTGCCTCGCCGTCTGACCACGGGGCCATCAGGTCGCGGAAGCGTTGCTCAACTTCGTGGAACCGTTCCTCGTTCTCCCACAGGGTGTCGTCGGCATCGACGCCGAGCACGGGCAGCATCCGGCGAGCCTAGGGGAGGGGTCTACGGCCTCCGGCTGGCCGGGTGTCCCCGTCGGGGAGCAGGCCCGGAAGTACCTTTGGGCCCCATGCGGGATCTGTGTATGCGTTCGGCCTGTCTCGGCCCGGCTGACGTCCTGGTGGTGATGGACGTCTCTGATCTGACCTTCACCATTCACGATCTCGACGAGGTGGATGGACCGGGAGCCGTGGTGCTGTGCGCCACCCACATCGAGCGTCTCCGGGCTCCGGTGGGTTGGGACCTGATTGACACGCGGGGTGCCGGGTCGGTGGTTCCTCTGCCTGAGCGGCCCATGACGACCGATGAGGCGGCCGACGTGGCCGACGAGGTCCTGCGTCCGGTGGCCGACGTCGAGCCCATCCGGCCGGTCCCGGAGCCGGCCAGCCAGCCGACGGCGCGACCGGATGCGTCGGTGCACCCTCTGAATGCGGCTCGTGAGGCGGCCCGCACCCGACGGGATGCTTCTGCTGACGAGCCGGTCGCCGAGTTGATTCCCGACACCGAGGAGACGCCGCTGCTGGCTCGCGCCTTTCTGGGCGTGGACCGGCATCCGGCGGCCACGCCCGGTGGTCCGGCCGGAGCCTCCGACGAGGACCTCCTCATGGAGGAGGACCCCTTCGCTGGACACCAGTGGGACCAGAGCGACGAGCGGGACGTCGAGGCGTCGCCGATGACCTCCCCGGCACCGGAGCCCGGCCCCCAGATGGCGGGCCAGCTCACGTTCGGTGGCGACCCGGTTGCCTGACCTGGTTGCCTGACCTGGTTGCCTGACCTGGTCGCGAATCTCGGGCGGCTGGTGCCTTCGCCGCAATCCGGGGATTCTC
>ERZ1047821.2400-NODE-2400-length-11307-cov-13.591806_pt1 | contig 11307 bp, 10 predicted proteins | sample MGYA00383096_ERZ1047821 | MGnify/ENA primary metagenome ERZ1047821 (study PRJEB29581, sample SAMEA5548366) | metagenome | biome: marine; feature: coastal; material: water | depth 25 m | study: Short-term variability in the microbial, nano- and picoplankton... | reverse complement strand
GGAACCACTGTTACCATGATATCAGCTTCATCTCCAGAAGAGATAGATTACACAAAATATGGTATTCAAGATGCATTAATAATTGACAATACAGGAGCTTTCAGAGACCAGGAAGCATTAACTAGGCATTTAAAATCTAAAGGGGCCTCTAAAGTTCTTTTAACAGCTCCTGGAAAAGGAATTCCAAATATTGTTCACGGGGTTAACCACAAAAAATATCATCCAGATACACAAGATATTTTTTCAGCAGCTTCATGTACAACAAATGCAATTACACCTGTTTTAAAAGTCTTGGATGACAACTATGGGATTATAAAAGGGCATCTAGAAACTATTCATGCCTACACCAATGATCAGAATCTTGTAGATAATATGCATACTAAAAACCGAAGAGGAAGAGCAGCAGCATTAAATATGGTGATCACTGAAACAGGTGCAGGGAAGGCAGTTTCTAAGGCGCTACCATCACTAACAGGTAAATTAACTTCAAATGCAATTAGAGTTCCTGTACCAAACGGTTCATTAGCTATTTTACACCTTAAGCTTGGCAGTGAAATTACTACAGATGCTGTTAATTCAATAATGAAATTAAACGCCTTAGAGGGAGAATTAGTTGAGCAAATTCAATATTCTCTAGATGCTGAGCTTGTTTCATCAGATATAGTTGGGTCTACTGCGCCGTCTATTTTTGACAGTAAGGCTACCATAACACATGGAGATTCGATTGTTATTTATGTTTGGTATGATAATGAATATGGGTATAGTCACCAGGTTATTCGTTTGGCAAAGTATATAGCTAAAGTAAGAAGATATACTTACTATTAGCCGTTAATAACTTCATGATTTTTTTAACCCGAAACATCTTTGTTTCGGGTTTTCTTTTGATTATTTTTAACACTTAAATTTAAGTGTCCATGGATTCTGTTCAACAGCAAATTAATTCTTTACGTGAAGTGCTAAATCGTCACAATCATGAATATTATGTATTAGACAATTCCACGATCTCAGATTATGAATTTGACATAAAACTTAAAGAGCTTGAGGCATTAGAAGCAGCTTATCCAGAATACTACAATGCAAACTCTCCTACCCAAAGAGTAGGGGGAACCGTTACAAAAAATTTCCAAACTCTTCAGCATAAGAACAGAATGTATTCTTTAGACAATTCGTACTCCAAAGAAGATTTATTAGATTGGGAAAAAAGACTCCAAAAGAACCTAGGCACAGAAGTTATTGAATTTACATGTGAATTAAAATATGATGGTGCTTCAATTAACCTTACCTATGAGAACGGTGAGTTTGTAAAAGCTGTTACTCGAGGTGATGGATTTCAAGGTGATGAAGTTACCTCAAATATTCGGACGATTAAATCTATTCCTTTGATATTGAATGCAGATTTTCTAACTAATTTTGAAATAAGAGGCGAAATCATTCTCCCTTTAGAAGGATTTCAAAAAATGAATCTGGAGCGCTTAGAAAATGGAGAAGAGGCATACAGAAACCCTAGAAATACCGCCAGTGGAAGTTTAAAACTTCAAGACAGTGGAGAGGTGGCAAAAAGACCATTAGATTGTTTATTGTATCAAGTAGTTACGAACGAACGAAGGTATACCACTCATTTTGAAAGTTTAGAAGCTTCTAGAGAAGCAGGATTTAAAATACCCGACACTATTATACTAGCTAAATCTATTGATGAAGTTTTTCATTTTGTAAATGAATGGGATCAGAAGCGTCATGATTTACCCTATGAAACGGATGGTGTTGTTATCAAAGTAAATAATTTACAACAGCAAGAAGAATTAGGGTATACAGCAAAATCCCCACGTTGGGCAATTGCCTACAAATTTAAAGCGGCTCAAGTATCTACTGTTCTTGAAGAAATTTCTTATCAAGTAGGTAGAACAGGTGCCATTACTCCAGTAGCAAATTTAGAGCCTGTTCAATTGGCAGGCACTACTGTAAAAAGAGCTTCTTTACACAATGCGGATCAAATAGAAAAATTAGATATCAGAGTACATGATACTGTTTTTGTTGAAAAAGGAGGTGAGATCATTCCAAAAATTATTGCTGTAGATTTTTCTAAAAGAAAAGAGTATTCTCAGTCAACACAATATGCAACACATTGTCCAGAATGTCATACAGCCCTAGTAAGAACAACTGGTGATGCCAAGCACTATTGTCCAAACACCTATGGTTGTGCTCCTCAAATTACAGGGAGAATTCAGCATTTTATAAGTAGAAAAGCTATGGATATTGATGGCTTAGGTGGAGAAACAGTAGATTTATTACGAAAAGAAGGTTTAATTGAAAACTATGCGGATCTCTATGATTTGCAGGTAGCACAAGTTGTACCTTTAGAGCGAATGGCTGAAAAATCTGCTCAAAATATGATCGATGGAATTAAAAAATCAAAAGAAATTCCGTTTGAAAAAGTACTGTTTGCTTTAGGGATTAGATTTGTTGGAGAAACGGTTGCAAAAAAACTTGCCAAACATTTTAAGTCTATCGATAACCTTATGACTGCCAATTTAGAAGCTTTAATCTCTGTTGATGAAATTGGTGACAGAATAGCGGCAAGTATTTTAGAGTTTTCCAATGATTTGGGAAATATACAATTGATTAATAGGTTAAAACACCATGGGGTTCAATTGAAAGTTTCTGAAAAAGATTTAATTGGGCAAACTGATAAACTACAGGGAAAGGTTTTTGTAGTATCCGGAGTATTTTATAAAATGACAAGAAATGAGCTAAAAAAAGCCATTGAAGATAATGGAGGTAAAGTAAGTTCGTCCATTTCAAAGAAAACTACCTTTGTAGTAGCAGGAGACAAGATGGGACCGAGTAAAAAAACAAAAGCTGAAGATTTAGGACTCACCATTATAAATGAAGATGAATTTATTTTAATGATAGACTAATCTTTCTATAGGGTAATAATTCTTGAAGCAAATTAGTTATAGGATTATATTTTTGTCTGCCGTTTGTTTTTCATTTTGTTCATTAAAATAAAAGTCAACTCTTCCTAAATTTAATCCATAAGCACCTACTTGATTTACCAATACATTTTCATTAGTTAAATTTTTAACTAGGGTCGGCTTAGTTAAAAAAGTATGGGTATGACCTCCAATAATTAAATCAATGTCTTTTGTGGCAGCGGCCAATTTTAAATCTGATATTTTATCAGAATTTTTATAATGATATCCTAAATGAGATAAACAAATGACCAGATCACAAGCTTCTTTTTCTTTTAAATCTCTAGAAATATCTTTAGATATTTCGATTGGATCTAGATATTTAGTTTCCTTGTATAAATTTGGGTTTACTAGATTTAGTAATTCTATACCTAGTCCAAAAACACCAATTTTAATTCCATCTTTGGTAAAGATTTTATAAGGCTTCACAAGGGCATCCAAGATTGTATTTTTAAAATCATAATTAGCGCATACAAAATCAAATGAAGCATTAGGTAGTTGTTTATGAAAACCTTCTATAGAATTATCAAAATCATGATTTCCCATTGTAGCTGCATCGTATTTTAATAAGCTCATGAGTTTAAACTCAATTTCACCACCAAAATAATTAAAATAAGGAGTTCCCTGAAAAATATCTCCAGCATCAAGTAATAGGGTATTTGGGTTTTCTTTTCTAACCTTTTCAACCATTACTGCCCTTTTGGCTACCCCTCCTTTACCTGCATACTTATGATGACTTGCTCCAAAAGGTTCTATTTGACTGTGGGTGTCATTGGTGTGGAGAATGGTAATGTGTTTTTGATGTGTTTCGCAAGATTGAAAAGTAAGTCCGCTTAAACCCGCATATGCAACTCCAGCTGAGGTTTGTTTGATGAATTTTCTTCTTTTCATTTTTGTGTAAATTTTAATTGCTAATAATTACGCGGTTGTCTAGATTAGAAACCAGGGTGTCTTTACTTTTAAAATACTCTACAATTGCATCACGAATTAAAAAATTACTATCATACATACTCAAAGGATTTTTAAAGAAGTTCATGGCATCACCCCCTTTTTGTAAATAATTAGAGGTAGCTACATAATAGGTTTTGTTTTTATCAATAGATTTTCCATTAATTAGAATATCATAAGATTTATTTTTTATTTTTAATTCAACCTGTCTTGAAAGAGGGTGTGCCATATTTTTTGACATAAAGTAAGCAAATAATTCTTGAATTTTCTCATAATTGAGTTCTACAACAACAAGAGTATTATCGAAAGGCATCAATTCAAAAGCATTTGAAACCGTAACATTTCCTTTCGTTATTGCAGCTCTTATTCCACCATAATTAGACATAGAAAAATCAACTTTTTTACCAGTTTTTTTTTCAAAAAGTTCATTAGCTTTTTTGTAAGATAAATCAGCAATTAAATTTCCAAGTGTACTTTGTAAATTTCCATCAGTTCTCTTAAGAGTATATGGGGCATAAGATAGTATTTTTGTAATCTCTTCAGTCATTTTTTCTTTATAAGGAAGATATATCCCTATAATGGCGCTGTCTTGTTTAGTCTCGGAGTTAAGTGTAATTTTTTTAGCATTAATTTCAGAAACTTCATAAGAACTGTTTTTACATCCAATTATTGTTACAATAAATAGAAAAAGAAACAAAGTTTTTTTCATAAGAACACAATTCGTTTTAATTATATTTGTGATGACAAGATAGTTTTTTTGTCGCATTGAATCTATGCTAAAAGCAAAATTAAAAAATCATTATTTAACTAAGAAGATCGATATGTTCTCTAAGACAAAACCATCTTCTGTTAATAGCTCTAATCAAAAAATTAAAACTGTAGGTATTATTACTTCTGATAATTTTTATATAGCACACGATTTTTCTGAAATTTTAATTGAAAAACTACAACTTAGAAACCCTAAAATTTATAGTTACAGAAAGTTTTCTAAAGATCATGATAAGTCATACAAACACTTTTCTGAAAAAGACTTCAATTGGAAAGGTCATGTTATAGATTCTAGTTTACAGAGTTTTTTAGAAGAACCATTTGATTTGTTAATTTGTTATTATCCTAAAAAAAATATTTTTATGGAGTATGCAGAAGCCTCCTCTGAAGCTACTTTTAAAGTTGGTTTTTCAGATGCAAATACAGGTTTTTTTAATTTAGATATTGCTTGTGATGAGGCTCAAGTAGATTTGTTTTTTGAGGAAATGAAAAAATATTTAAAAATACTTCACAAATTTTAGTCGTTTAAAATTCAACAAAGTTTAAAAATTAGTAAAAATTAGACTTATTACACAATATCAAACTCAAAAATCTACTTAATAGTGTATTTTTACACAAAATTAAACTGCTTTAGATGCAAAAATTTATAGGAACAGGAGTTGCACTTATAACACCTTTTAAAAAAGATTTGTCAGTTGATTTTTTGGCTTTGGCAAAACTTGTAGAATTTAATATTTTAAATGGTATTAACTATCTGGTAATAAATGGAACTACAGGAGAAAGTGCTACTATTTCAAAAAAAGAAAGACGAAAAATTATTGAGGTGGTCGCCACAACAAACCAAGGAAGACTTCCACTAGTTTTGGGTATAGGAGGGAATAATACTACCGCTGTAATCGAAGAGATCTTAACTGAAGATTTATCTCATATCGATGCTATTCTATCAGTTACTCCATACTATAATAAACCCACACAGGAAGGTTTTTATAGACATTTTGAAGCCATTGCGAAAGCAAGTCCTAAACCCATAATTTTATATAATGTTCCCGGGCGTACTTCTAAAAATATGGAACCATCAACCACAATCCGTTTGGCTACTAATTTCTCTAATATTATTGCTGTAAAGGAGGCGGGAAACAATGTTCAACAATATTTAGAGTTAATTAAAAATAAACCTAAAGATTTTTTAATTATTTCTGGAGATGATGATTTAGCACTAAATGTTGTATTAGCTGGTGCTTCAGGAGTAATATCCGTGATAGGTCAGGCCTTTCCAAAAGAATTTTCAACCTTAATTAACCATGGTTTAAAAGGAAACAATACAGAAGCCTATGAAATTCATTATAAATTAATGGACGTCATTAATTTGATATTCTCAGAAAATAATCCTGCTGGAATTAAAGCGGTACTTCAAGTATTAAAACTTGCAAATTTAGAGGTACGATTACCTTTAGTTACAGCTTCAGAGGAACTTCAAAAAGAAATTGTTAATTTTGTAAAGAATTTAGAATAGAAAATATGTTATCAAAAATTATTGAAGATGCTTTAAATAAGCAAGTTACTGTAGAAGCTGCATCATCTCAAGTATATTTAGCTATGGCATCTTGGGCAGAAACTTTAGGTTTTGAAGGTGTAGCAACTTTTATGTATGCACATTCAGATGAAGAAAGAGAACACATGTTAAAGCTTGTAAAATTTATCAATGAACGTGGTGGGCATGCAAAAGTATCACTACTGGAAGCTCCACCAGCTGAATTTGGGTCTTTTAAAGAAATGTTTGAAAATTTATTTGAGCACGAAGTAAAAGTTTCTAAATCTATCAATGATTTGGTAGACATTACCCTTAAGCAAAAAGATTATGCAACTCATAATTTTTTACAATGGTATGTTTCTGAGCAAATTGAAGAAGAAGCATTAGCTAGAAATATCTTGGATAAAATTAATTTAATTGGAGACGATAAAGGAGGTTTGTATTTATTTGACAATGATGTGAAAAGGTTAATTGGACCCCAAGCTGAGCCAGATTCAAATTAACAAATCTTTAATAATTTATTAGCAACCAATTAAAGCTTTTTATACGTAATTGCAAATCTTGTACTTGGGTAATAAATATTATCCACTACAAATTTTATCAGTGTTTTTTTATAATTTTAAGTAGTTATTTTTTTCAAATATTAAAAATAGTACAAATTATAATTCAGTAAAAATTTCTCATAAATTGAGAATATAAATAAAAACAAAGCGTTTTAGTAATCCATTTAAAAACCTTATTTTTGCCAAATGCGAAAAATCAAAATTTTAGCACTAATTTTTTCTTTATCTCTACTTTTTAATTCTTGTGGAGAATACCAGCGTATTGCAGGAAAAGGGACCATGTTAGAAAGGTATAAGTTAGCTGTAAAAAAATATGAGGCTAAAGAGTTCAGTAAAGCCCTAAGACTATTTGAACTTGTGATTCCATCCTATAGAGGAAAACCTCAAATGGAACGAATTCAATTCATGGTTGCACAGTCAAATTTTAATGAAAAAAATTATCAAACGGCTGCATACTATTTTGATAGATTTACTAAAAATCATCCTAACAGTTCCAAAAAAGAAGAAGCCGCTTTTTTATCAGCATACAGTTACAAGCTAGCCTCACCTTTATATAGCTTAGATCAGTCAGACACCAATAAGGCATTAGTTGCTTATCAAATGTTTATTGACGAATACCCAGATTCTGAAAGAATAGCTGAAGCTAACATTCATTACAAAGAACTTAAATTTAAGTTAGAGAAGAAAGCTTTTGAAATAGGAAAAACATATTACAAAACAGCTCAAACAGATTTTAGAAATTATAATTCTGCAATCGTTGCTTTCGATAATTTAATAAATGATTATTTAGGAACTAAATTAAAAGAAGAAGCTTTATACTTTAGATTCAAAGCTTATCATGATTTAGTTATAGTTAGTACAGAAAGAAAAAAATTAAACAGAATTAAGGATGCAATTGCAGCCTATGATAAACTAGTTAGAAACTTCCCAGAATCTAAATTTTTAAAGGATTCAGATAAGTTGCTTTCAGAGATAAAAAACGAACAAAAACAGTTAGTAAAGAGTTAATTATGAATTATAAAGAAACAAAAGCTCCTGTAACAACAGTCACTTATGATAAAGATATCGTAGAATCTCAAACTGAGAATATCTATGAGGCTATCTCTATCATATCTAAAAGAGCAGTTCAAATCAATACTGATTTAAAAACAGAATTAGTTGAAAAACTAGAGGAGTTTGCTACTTTTAACGATAGTTTAGAAGAGGTTTTCGAAAATAAAGAACAAATTGAAGTTTCTAAGTTTTATGAAAAATTACCAAAGCCTACAGCAATTGCTGTTGAGGAATGGTTAGATGATAAAGTATATCATAGAACTCCAGAGACGGAATAATGTCTATCCTAAGCGGCAAAAAAATTCTTTTAGGCATAACTGCCGGTATTGCTGCATATAAAACAGCCAGTTTGGTTCGTTTATTTATAAAATCTGGGGCAGAAGTTCAAGTTATCATGACACCTGCCTCAAAAGATTTTATCACACCACTCACCTTATCCACACTTTCTAAAAATCCAGTTCATTCAACTTTCTACGAAAAGGAAGAAGAAAATGAATTGTGGAATAATCATGTAGAATTAGGACTTTGGGCAGATTATATGCTCATAGCTCCAGCAACCGCAAATACCTTATCAAAAATGTCTAATGGGATTTGTGATAACTTATTAATAGCAACCTATTTATCTGCAAAATGCCCAGTGTATTTTGCACCAGCAATGGATTTAGACATGTACATTCATCCTTCAACTGTAACTAGTTTAGAAAAGCTTCAAGCTTTTGGAAATACATTAATCCCTCCAACAAAAGGTGAATTGGCAAGTGGATTGGTAGGAGAAGGAAGACTAGCGGAACCCAAAGATATTGTATCCTTTATGGAAAATGATATTTTGTCAAGCACGCCTTTACACGGAAAAAAAGTTTTGATTACAGCTGGACCAACTTATGAATCTATAGACCCTGTTCGTTTTATAGGTAATCATTCTTCTGGAAAAATGGGATTTGAAATTGCTAAAGCAGCAGCAAATTTAGGTGCTAAAGTATTCTTGGTAACTGGGCCAAGTAATGAGGAAGTTAATCAAGCATCCATACAAAGAATAGATGTTGTTAGTGCTGAGGAAATGTATACTGCTTGTCATCATTATTTTCCTGAAGTAACCATTGCAATCTTATCTGCAGCTGTTGCAGATTACAGACCAAAAAAAGCAGCTACTGAGAAAATAAAAAAGAAAGAGAGTTCGTTAGCTATTGTGTTAGAACCCACTAAAGATATTTTAGCATCTCTGGGTGTTATTAAAAAAGAACAATTTTTGGTAGGCTTTGCATTAGAAACTACCAATGAGTTGGTCAATGCAACAACCAAATTAAAACAAAAGAATTTAGATGCCATAGTTTTAAATTCATTGAATGATAAAGGAGCAGGATTTTCTTTAAATACAAACAAAGTTACATTTATAGACAAAGAGGAACGTACTATTCCTTTCGAGATGAAATCTAAATCAGATGTAGCCATAGATATAATGAACGAAATATTAAAAAAATTAGATGCGTAGTATTCTCATATTTTTTATTTTTTTATTCTCAATAACAATTAGTTCTCAAGAATTAAATTGCAAAGTCACTATAAACTTTGATCAAGTTCAAGGCTCAAACAGGCAGGTATTCACAACACTAGAAACCTCTATTTCAGAGTTTGTAAATCAAAAAAAGTGGACAGATAAAACTGTAAAAGCTCAAGAACGAATTAATTGTGCAATCAATATCATTATCACAAAAAGAGATAATAATATTTTTGAAGGCTCTATTCAGGTTCAGTCTACTAGACCAGTTTATGGTTCATCCTATGAATCTCCAATTTTGAATATAAGAGATAATGACTTTAACTTTAAGTATAATGAATTTGATCAGTTTATTTATAACCCAACCCGATTTGATTCTAATTTAATTTCTACGATTACATTTTATGTATACCTAATTTTAGGAGTAGATGCAGATACATTTGCCATCAATGGAGGAGATGCTTACTTAAAGCAAGCTGAAAATGTAACTTTACAAGCGCAGCAAAGTGGTCTTTCAGCATGGTCTAATCAAGTTGGTGTTCAGAATAGGTTTCAAATCATAGATAATTTATTGTCTCCTGGGTTAAAACAATTTAGAACTGCGATGTATAACTACCATAGAAAAGGGTTTGATGAATTAGCAGAGAATAAAATTAAAGGAAAAGGAGCTATTGAAAATTCGGTTATCTCTTTAGATAGATTGTATAATAAAGTTATCGGAAACCCACTTTTAAGACTATTTTTTGATGCAAAATCTGATGAAATTCTTAACCTCTATTCAGATGGGCCAAACACTAGAAGTAAACAACGTTTACTTGTAGTACTTCAAAAAATATCTCCCAACAATAGCTCAAAGTGGCGAAAAATTAATTAGAAATACCCGTATTAACTTCTTTTTTAACACACTATTCAATTCTAATACCTGAGTTTACTTGGGTCTTATTTTACAAGTATCTTCAAAGGTATTATTTACTATATTTATATTTCTTTGTTTCAAATTATGAAAGCTCATGAATTATAAAAAGTATTTTCATTTTCCATTTTCTTCAGATCCTTATAGTATAACTAAAATTAGAGTTAAATCACTAGTTCTTATTTTGATTTTCATGTGTTCTTGTACTTCAAAAAAACAACTTCAGTTAAATGACGAAGTTGAGGTCTTAAGGGACAAGCATGGGATCAATCACATATATGCTAATAATCAGCAAGATCTTTTTTTTATGCAAGGGTATTTAGCAGCAAAAGACAGGCTTTTTCAATTTGAAATCTGGAGAAGACAGGCTACAGGAACCGTTGCAGAAATTTTTGGCGAAAGTGAATTAAAAAGAGATATTGGTACCAGACTTTTTAAATTTAGAGGAAATCTAAGAGATGAATTAAATCATTATCATGAAGATGGGTATGAAATTATTACTGCATATACCGAAGGAGTCAATGCCTATATTCAAGAAATGAAAAACCATCCGGAGAAACTTCCAATAGAATTTAATGTATTGGATATAGAACCAGAATTTTGGACACCTGAAGTTGTTATATCCAGACATCAAGGGCTTTTAGGAAATATTGGTCAAGAATTAAATATTGGAAGAGCAGTTTCTAGAATTGGTGAAGACAAGGTAAAAGAATTGTTGTGGCTTCATCCTAAAGAACCATCCCTCAAACTCAATAAAAAAATTAAAAAAGAAGATTTAGACCAAGATATATTGGGTTTATATAATGCTTATAGAACACCAATTAAATTTAAAAAAGAGTATCTAAAAGAAAAATATCAAAAAAAAGAAGCTCAAGCAGTGGTCTTTTCAGAAAAGATAGAAGATTTGGAAGATGAATTTAGTATCGGTAGTAATAATTGGGCAATTTCAGGTAATAAATCATTCAATGGATCACCTATTTTAGCTAATGATCCACATAGAAGTATTGTAGCACCCTCACTTAGATATATTACGCATTTGGTAGCACCAGGTTGGAATGTTATTGGAG
>ERZ1047821.2397-NODE-2397-length-11321-cov-4.049175_pt1 | contig 11321 bp, 10 predicted proteins | sample MGYA00383096_ERZ1047821 | MGnify/ENA primary metagenome ERZ1047821 (study PRJEB29581, sample SAMEA5548366) | metagenome | biome: marine; feature: coastal; material: water | depth 25 m | study: Short-term variability in the microbial, nano- and picoplankton... | reverse complement strand
GGTTACACCGGAGATGATTATGGCGACGAACAAAAATCTAAATCAAAATGGAACCCTCTTAATTGGTTCAAAAAGAAATAGATACTGGGCAGTGATCTGAGCCCATTATATCATTATGAACTTCTGCAGCATTTAGCTGGTTTAAAATCTGACTTGACACGAGGAAGTAATCTATTCTCCAGCCTATATTTCTTCCTCTTGCCCCTGCCCTATAGCTCCACCAAGAGTATTTCACAGTCTCGGGATTCAAAAATCGAAATGTGTCCATTAAACCGTTACTTTCATAATGATTCAGCCCATCAATTTCCTCCTGCATATGCCCTGCTGATTTATTGTAATTCGGTTTTGGCCTTGCCAAGTCTATTGATTTATGTGCTACATTAAAATCACCGCATACAATAACGGGCTTGTTTATTTCAAGATTCTTAAGGTATGAACAAAATGCTTTATCCCATTCCATTCGATATTTCAACCTCAACAATTCACTACCTGAATTTGGCACATATACCGTTACCAAATAATACTCATCATATTCCGCACAAATCACTCTACCTTCCTGATCGTGCTCTGAAAATCCAATGTCGTAATTTACAGCTATTGGTTTTTCTTTTGATAAAATGGCAGTACCTGAGTACCCTTTCTTTTCTGCTTCATTTGCATAAATGTGATACCCCTCTAAATCCACTAAAGCCTCTTTAACCTGGGAAACCATTGCCTTAGTCTCTTGTAAACAAATTACATCTGCATTTATTGTTTGCATATCCGAAATAAAATTCTTCTTTACAATTGCACGAATACCATTGACATTAAAGGAAATAATTTTCATTACGATTCGGATTTACATTGCTCATCAGGTTTTGCACCGCAAAAACTACAAGACCCCTCGTCATTCTGAAACATAGGGTTGTTACTTGCACAAGTGCCTGCAAACTTACCGTCCTTTTTCAGTAGAATCTTAACAGCTATACCTGCGAAGGCAAGAGTTAATAAAAGAATTGGAATCACGATATACATACCACAAAATTATTAGTTTTTATCAATAAGCTTTCCCGAATTGTATTCTTTTTTTATTATTTCTGAGGGAATTCCATAATACCACAAATCTCCAGTTCCTGATAATTCTACTTTCAAAACATTTCCTTGTGCATTAATTTTTGAAAGTGTACCTGCCTGGGATATTAGGTCCATTGATTGATCTACATTTAATTGCATCAAGTTTAAAATTAGATTACCAAGTATTTCTGAACGAAAGGAACCACAATTGCCTCTCAAAGTAACATCTGGCCAACCTGCTTCATTCAGACAGTAAATTTCATCGGCACTTAAATATAGATTTACTGAACCTCCTGCCCCTAACGTCGTTAGTTTTAAGTCATCAAATTGTAACACGCCCTGGTTGCTCAATTCTTCGGACCCATTAAAGATGATTTCCCTTAATCCGATAAAATGGATATAAACAATAATTTCGTTGTTTCTATACCTAAAAAACCTACATCGGTTTTCATTACTAATAGATAGCTCATTTGATATATCGGTATCAATGGATATTTGATTCAATAAATTCTCTCCACCGTATAGCCGAATCTTTTCAATGGTATCTTGTACAAGGACAAAACGCATATGTTCACCCAGAATTAATTTATCAAAAGAAGGCAATTCAATAAATAAAGAATCACTTTCTCCTGTTCTTTTAAAACAAGCACGCTCGTTGGCAGGTTTGCACGAATGAATACCCAATAAAATAACCATTGACAATATCAGTAGAGGTATGCGTTGATATGAATAATACATTTTATTCATTTAATGTGCTTTTTTAAAGTTTAAAAGATATCCAATCCCGGCTTCCATATAATCCGCTTTGGCCCAATGTGTTTTTAGTGTGATATTTCCATAAAATCCGTTTTTAAATAAATACCGAAAACCAATTCTGTGATATAATGGTCCATTAGGCTTGTAACGATCTCTTACATATGCTCCCATTCCAAAGAAAAAATGAAAATGGTTTAGCGGCAGTAAATATCCCGCGTAAACACCAAGCTGCAGAATACTGAGTTGTGTTTTACTAACTTGTGGTTCAAAATCAAAAACGGATTGTTTTGAAATAAGATCCACCCCCATTTCTACACCTACCTTTGGCTGAAAGTAGTACCTTCCCAATGCCCCCATCCCAAAAACTGGATATTTCCTAGAACCGTGGGGGTTGATTTCTTGTAATGAAAAAATACCTTGTAAACCGAAATACATTTTTTTATACTCCTTTATTTGTTTGCGAACGGAGCTTTGTCTGACTTCTAAAACATTTCGCGAATAGCCCAAAGACAGATAAGGCAAATTAATGCCATAATTGGGTATTTTAAAAGCACAATTACTAAAGTGAGTGATGTCTAATCCTAAAGAGATTGAATTTTGATTAAATCGATAAAGAGACTTAATACCCATAACAATCATGGCATTGAGGCGAGAGCTAATGGCCATATTTTTGGGGTTTAAGATTGGGTCATATATTCTATTCGTATAACCAAGTCCAGACCCCAATCTCCAATTAATTTCAAAATTATTTTTTAAAAGTATAGGTACATCCGCAAAACCATATAAAGCTGCATATCTTCCCAAAACCTCGTTATTACCAACCGAACCAAAAAAGAATGCCGCACCTATAGTTGGATAATTAAAATGCTTTACCCAAGACTTACGGTCTTTTAAGTGCTTGTAATAGGATATTTCAGTCGCTAATGCAGTCTGTGTAGGTAGATGGGATAAAACCCCTCTATGAGCAGCTAAGAACCCTGTTTTCAAACGAATATTGAAGCCTTCGCTGATTTGACTATGAAATCCAAATATGTTGAATAACAAAAATAAAGTAACAAGCATTTTTTTCACCAATCCAAAGTTAAGCATTCAATGCTATAAATATTACTTTTGTAATCACAATGGATAAAAGACTGGTCGCATTTAAGAGGTTATTGGACATAATGGATGATTTAAGGGAAAAGTGTCCTTGGGATCAAAAACAAACCCTTGAATCATTGAGGAATCTCACTATTGAGGAAACATATGAGCTCGCTGATGCAATAACTGCACAAAATTTAAATGAAATAAAAGGAGAGATCGGAGATTTACTACTACACATGGTTTTTTATTGTAAAATCGCTAGTGAAAAAAAAGCCTTTGATATAGACGATGCGCTCAATGCTGTTTGTGATAAATTGATTCATCGGCATCCCCATATTTACGGAGATGTCATCGTTCAAGACGAAGAAGAGGTGAAAAAAAACTGGGAGAAATTAAAACTCAAAGAGGGGAAAAAATCAGTTCTTGAGGGTGTGCCGCATTCACTTCCTGCACTGGTTAAAGCAACTAGGATTCAAGAAAAGGCAAAAGGAATTGGTTTTGAATGGGAGAATGCAAAAGACGTCTGGAAAAAAGTGAAAGAAGAAATTGATGAATTTGAAATTGAATTGAATAATAACACGGATAAAAAAGAAGAAGAATTTGGTGATTTATTATTTTCTTTAGTCAATTATGCCAGATTTATTGATTTATCGCCTGAATCAGCACTTTCTAAAACCAATCAAAAGTTTATTACACGTTTTCAGCTAATGGAAGATCTAATCATCAAAGACCAAAATGAAATCCAGAATATGTCTTTGTCAGAAATGGATCAATATTGGGATAGAGCTAAATTGGCTTTAAGAAGTAACAATAAATAGAATTACAATAATTCTGATATTATTCTGTCCATGGAATAACCTTCTGCTTCAGCCCTGTAATTACGTACCAATCTATGTCTAAGAATCGGCTTTGCAATCGCTTTGACATCTTCTATGTCTGGTGAATATTTTCCTTGAAGCGCTGCGTAACATTTTGCACCAACAATTAAGTATTGAGAGGCCCTCGGCCCAGCTCCCCAAGTGATATAATTCTTAGTTATTTCAGGTGCGTTTTCATTATTTAGTCGCGTATTATTGACCAATGTAACAGCATACTCCAATACATTGTCAGCAACGGGTATGCGTCTGATTAAATCTTGGTAGCCAATGATTTGTTCAGAAGTTAGAATTACATCTAATTTTTCTTTGGTATCAGATGTGGTCTTCTTAACAATTTCCAACTCCTCTTCATAGCTCGGATAATCAACCCATATGTTAAACATGAATCGGTCAAGCTGTGCCTCAGGAAGAGGATAAGTCCCCTCCTGCTCAATCGGGTTTTGTGTAGCCAAAACAAAAAAGGGATTGGGCAATTCATAAGTCTTTCCTGATGTAGTAACACTTCTTTCCTGCATCGCTTCAAGCAATGCGGATTGAGTCTTGGGAGGTGTTCTGTTTATTTCATCTGCCAAAATAACATTTGAAAATACAGGCCCTGGAATAAACTTAAATGACTTACTCTCATCTAGTATTTCAGAACCAATAATGTCGGATGGCATTAAGTCTGGAGTAAATTGAATTCGATTAAAGCTCAAGCCAAGCGTTTCAGAAATGGTATTAACAAGAAGAGTTTTAGCCAATCCCGGCACTCCTACTAAAAGACAGTGAGCACGAGAAAAAACAGAGATGCAGACTTGATCAACAACATCCTCTTGACCAACAATTACCTTGCTGATTTCTTGCTTTAATCGCTTATAGCTAACAACGAGTTCATCAATTCTATCTTTGTCTGTCATAGTTTCAGTTGTTTGAATTTGAGAACCATTTGTGAGAAAAATCACAATTGCGGTATGACTCATCGACGCGAATAAATGCATTGGAAATTTTTGAATCTATCCAGGTTCCCATGATTCTTTCTTTTTTATCATTTTCAGCGGCAGCTTTAATTAAGCTATAATCATCATTAATATTTGCAATATGTGGTGTAAATCTTTCCATCAATCGAACGATTCTAATACCCTGCTTTCTTTCGTATATATCTACATACAAATTGGGAGACGTAATATCACCTTTCTCCATTGCATCAGTAAGCAAGTATATTTGCTGATCTACTTGATTTAGGTCTTCCATATCCCATAATTGATCACCAGTTATAGGATTTGTTATGATTCCAGAATTTTGTTTTGTTCTTTCATCATTTGAATAAAGAGAAATTGCCTCATTCCAGGTTATTTCATTTTCATTTAATCTCTTATAACATTCGTCCATTTTAACTGATGCATTATTGATTGCATCATTACTGAACTCAGGCATGTTTAATATATGAAGACAAGTGTAGTCGTCACCTTTACGTGATATCAGCTTAATAATATGATACCCGTATTGGGTTTCTATAATATCAGAAACCTCTCCTACTTTCAGTTTAAACACTGTTGATTCAAATTGAGGAACCATCATCCCTCGAGATGCTTCTATTTTTCCGCCTAAGCTTGCACTTCCTGGATCGTCAGAATGAATACGAGCCATCGTCTCAAAACTTTTACCTCCAACAACAATTAAATCAAGAACTTCATTCAATTCATTAAACGCCCTCCTATTATCTTCCGCATTAATGTCTGGGTAAATAACAATTTGTTGAAAGCTAAGCTTCATATTAATAAAAGGAATACTGTCCTTTGGCAGCGCTGAAAAGAAAGATGCCACCTCTTTTGGTGTAACGGAAATACCATTTGTGATGGTCCTTTCCATTTCTTGTGCCAATATTCTGTCTTTGATTACAGAGCGAAACTCCTCTTTTATTTGAGTTGTTGTCTTGCCATAATATTCTTCGAGTTTATCCCTACCCCCCATGTCCTTTTCAATAATACGAAGACGATTCTCCATTTCAGCATCTACTTGCTCATCAGAGACGGGAATACTGTCAAGTTTAGCTTGATTAACAAGCAATTCCTGAACCATAAGCTGCTCCAATACTGAACATGAAAAGTCGAAATCAACCTCCATTTCAGATTGTTTAGCCTGTAATTTTTGAATTTCAATATCAGACAAAAGAATAATATTGTCTCCGACCTGAGCCAATACCTTATTTACCAATTTATTATTTTGGGCAAAACACGTTGATGTAAAAAGTAATATTAAAGGTAAAAGGGTGTGTTTAATCATCAGCTCCTAAATTGTACAAAACATCATAATTAATGCTAATTTTGTATTTGTTTTTTAATTCTTCTAACCAGCTTACTTCTAAATAAGTCTGATAATCAGAAATGACTGCTCCCTTAATTTCGGATAGCTCTTTTGGCATTACGGGTAATATTTCATCTACCATCACGACATAGTGCTTTCCTCCCGATTCAAAAGCCTCATTTCTTCCTTCTGATAACGACCTGTCTTTTAGAAAATCCGTTTCGTTCGGAACATATTTGTTCATTTTAACATCCAAATTCAGTTCGGTATCAACATTGATTTTGTCAATGATTACATCAGAGGTGTTTTTCTTCTTCTTCAGTAGTTTATATACTTTCTCGGAAATTGAAGCATTCGCACAAATGTATACGGTAGACTCCAATCTTTCTGGCCACATATATTTCATTTTTTGAGTTTCATAGAAAGCTTTTAAACCCGTTGTATCTTTAACTGCTTTATTCCAAACCTTATCAGAAATGATTTCATCAAGAATCATACCATCGTTATATTCTTTCGCAAATGCTTTGTATTCTGTATCATTTGATGGTAACAAAGCTTCTTCATAAGCCAAAACACTCTTTTTTACCCACTGCTTATATTGCTTGCTAACGATATCCTCGAAGGTGTATCGACGCATCCCCCTAAATGCTTTTTTCAAAAATTTAGCAAAATCTGTTTGTCTATATTGCTTTTCGCCAATACTGAAAATCGTTCCATCCGTAATTAAATCTTCTGCATCCCATCGACCTGCATAGTAAGAAGAATCCAAATTCTCCACAAACCAGTCCAGATATTGACCTTTGGCCTCTTGGAAATTATATTTAACTTTTAGTTTCGCAACGAAGACATCCTGAGTTTTTTTGGCCCTGTCATCTTTGTCTACTTTTTTCTTCAATTCTTTTTTCATCTCATCGAAAGACCTAACGTCATTCCATGATAATCTTTTGATGATATGAAACCCGTAAGCGGTTCTTAATGGGCTTGAGATTTCACCATCCTCTTTAAGAGCGAATGAGGCATCCTCAAAAGACGGAACCATACGTTGCGCAGATCCTGAACCAAAAACAGGCAGTTCACCAGCTTTTTTAGAAGAAGAAGGGTCATCTGAATATTTTTTCACCATTTTCTCCCAATACTCATCACTATTCGATGCTTTTAGTTTCTCATATATTTCATTGATTTTTTTCTCCGCAGAAGCAATCTCCGAGTCAGAAGTACCTTGCGGTGTGCCAACCATTAAATGCGCTACACGCATGGTTCCTCTTGCTGTCCGCGAATCTACAACCTGCATAATATGATAACCATACTTTGTTCTAAAGGGGTCTGAAACTTTCCCCTTCGGTGTATTATATGCCTTTTCTTCAAATGAATACAACATTTGAAAAGCAGTAAAATAACCTAGGTCACCACCATTTTGAAGTACAGACGGATCTTGAGAACTATTCTTAGATTTGGCAACAATAGCGAAATCTTCCCCATCCTCTATTCTTTTTTTGAGCTCCAATAAACGATTGTATGCTTTTAATGTATCTTTTGGCAATGCGTTTGGACTTACTTTTATGAGTATGTGAGAGGCACGAATTTCTTTTTTAAGACGGTTGTATGCCTCTTGAACCATAGCCTTGTTTTCCACACTATCAGTTAAATAGGGTAAAGCGAGCTGTTTTCTATACCCTTCAAGTTCTTTTTTTAATCTAGGTACAGTATCATATCCTTGAGCTTCAGCCTCTTCAACCTTTAATTTGAATTTTGTAAACAAATCCATATACTCATCAATAGAAGCCTTGTCATACTTAGGATCATTGTTGTTTTTCAAATAAATCTGTAAAAATTCACTCTTTGTTACTCCATCGCCGTTCACTTCCATAATAATAGGATCAGACTGACCAAATGATGAATTAATAATACAAATAGAGAATAAAAAGAAAATAGTTTTTTTCATGAGTTAATTATTTAATACTGTAATTAGGCGCTTCTCGTGTAATAGAAACGTCATGTGGATGAGATTCGCGCACACCAGCCGAAGTAATTCGCACAAATTGTGAGCCTTTTAATTCATTGATTGTTGATGAACCACAATAGCCCATTCCCGCGCGAATACCACCAATGATTTGATACATCACTTCTGAAAGAGATCCTTTATATGGAACACGTCCTGAAATCCCTTCAGGGACTAATTTTTTAATATCGTCCTCTGCGTCTTGGAAATAACGGTCTTTGGAACCTTGTTGCATGGCTTCTATTGAACCCATCCCTCGATATGATTTAAACTTTCTGCCTTCATAAATGATTGTTTCTCCTGGAGATTCTTCTACACCAGCAAACATTGAACCAAGCATAACAGAATCCGCTCCGGCTGCTAGCGCTTTAACAATATCACCTGTATATCTTATGCCTCCATCAGCTATTACGGGAATACCAGAATCCTTTAATGCCTTTGCAACATCATTAATGGCTGTTAACTGTGGAACACCGACACCAGCAATGACCCTTGTTGTACATATAGATCCTGGACCTATTCCAACTTTGACGGCATCAGCCCCAGCATCTGCCAAATATTTTGCTGCCTCAGCTGTTGCAATATTCCCTACAATTACATTTAATTCTGGAAATTTTTCTTTAACCGACTTTAGCTTGTGAACAACTCCCTTAGTATGACCATGAGCAGTATCAATAACAATCGCATCAACTCCTGCAACGACCAAGCTTTCAACTCTTTCAACGGTGTCATCAGTAACACCTACAGCAGCGGCAACCCTTAATCTCCCTAGATGATCCTTGCATGAATTAGGGTGTTCTTTAACCTTAATGATGTCTCTGTAAGTAATTAAACCGATAAGATTATTTTCCGAATCAACAACCGGTAGTTTTTCAATTCTGTTTTCTTGTAAGATTACCTCAGCCTTGCTTAATTCAATAGATTCTAAGGTTGTAATTAAATTATCCGATGTCATTACCTCCAAAACTGAACGTTCCAGGTTTTTCTCAAACCGAAGGTCCCTGTTGGTAACTATGCCTATTAATTTCTTATTGGAATCAACCACAGGTATTCCTCCAATACTATTCTCTTTCATTAGTATTAAAGCATCATTAACTAATGCATCTTGATGAAGCGTAATTGGATCTATGATCATTCCGCTCTCAGAACGTTTAACCTTTCTAACATTAATAGCTTGTTCTTCAATAGACATGTTCTTGTGAATGACTCCAATACCTCCTTGCTGAGCTATCGCAATTGCCATGCTGGCCTCAGTCACAGTATCCATCGCAGCAGATACTATGGGGGAGTTCAATAGAATATTTTTTGAAAACCGACTGGATAACTTTACATCCCGAGGTAAAACTTCTGAATATGCAGGAACCAAAAGAACATCGTCATAGGTTAACCCTTCCTTTATTTGTGCTAAATTTTCTAGAGACATAACGAACCTATTATTAAAATAAATTCTTGCAAATTTATGAAAAAATCGCGGGAGTACACTAGAACTCTACTTCCTAATGTTAATATTATCAAAAATTTAACATCAATTACAATTTATCATTAAACTTGTCGTGTAAATGAATGTGAAGATTATATTTCTTTTTTTAAGCACCTTTCTCCTTGGTCAAGTTGCTCTATCTCAACGTAGCGACTTGGATACGACTAAAATATTGCAGCTTTCAGGAGTTGTGGTTTCTGAAAACGATTTAAATCCAATGCCTTACACAACGGTATACGATCGATCTATTGGAAGAGGTGTAATTGCCGATTATTACGGATATTTCTCAATGGTATCATTTCCAGGAGACACTTTGTATTTTTCGTATTATGGTTATAAAACCTCATCTTACATCGTTCCTGACACCTTGGAAGAAAATCGATATAGCATTATACATATGCTGCAACAGGATACGATTAATTTACCAGAGGTAACTGTTTATCCATGGCCCTCGAGAGAAGATTTTGCCCGGTTTTTTGTTGAAATGAAGCCATATGATGATGCCATAAGGCGCGCTCAAAGAGAGCTTTCCGGTGAATCTCTCGCTTTTGTTGCAGCAAGACTCGATGCTGATGCTTCTTTAGCAAGTGGGTTAACAACGAACCAACGATATACCAAGCTATATACAAACGGCCAGCTCCCTGTCAATAACTTACTTAACCCATATTCTTGGGCTAAACTCATTAGAGATTGGAAAGAGGGAAAATTAAAACGTGAGTAATGTCTTCTGATATTATTCAGGATAACACAAAAAATACTTCTCCACTGGTTTAGCCAATGCCGAAATATTAAGATTATCTGAAGCTTCTGCCAAATCAACAATTTCACCTGATTTCATTAAAATATTAATGTTTTGGTGCTTTTGATTGTATGCCTTATTGATAAGCTTGTCTGAAAAAACCAAAAAATCAGGATCTAGACCTTTAAATTTCGATGAAGAATTTATTAATGTTTTTCGTTTTTCAATTTGTTTCGGTGAGAAAGGGGTTCGTGAAATTTCAATTTTAAAAAGCCGCCTATTCACAATTGAAGCAGATAAGAATCTCAGCACCTCATCCTCGTGACGAGACCATACCTTTAGACTTGCTAAAATATCAAAGTCATCTAATTCGGCAAATCGGTCTATAGCTTCGTCTTTACTTTTGAAGTCTTCAGCCAAAATGTCTTCACTTAAAAAATAGGAAAGAGAGGGGCTTGCAAATACTTCTTTTCCACTTTTAACCAATTTCTTTGCTCTTCTAAGCGCATAAATAAGCATATATTCAGCAGATACAACTGTTTTGTGAAGATATACTTGCCAATACATTAACCTTCTTGCCACAATAAACTTTTCAATAGAATAAATTCCTTTTTCTTCTATGACTAGACTTCCATTATGAACCTGAAGCATTTCGATAAGTCGATCACTACCAATAATTCCTTCACTTACACCTGAATAAAAACTATCTCGATTTAGATAATCCAATCGATCCATATCTAGCTGACTTGAAACCAATTGATGTAAAAATGGTTTATCGTGTTTGTTTTCAAATATACTGAGTGCCATTTTCAAATCTGACCCAAACTCACGTTCTAAGCGCTGTATAAAAAATCCAGAAATGTCCTCGTGGTTTACAGAATTTACAATGTCGAATTCTAAGGCATGACTGAAGGGGCCGTGACCTATATCGTGTAAAAGAATTGCAAGTAAAACACCGCGCTCTTCTTGCTCGGTAATTTCGTGGCCTTTTCTCTTGAGAACGGCAACTGCTTGTGTCATTAAATGCATTGCCCCCAAAACATGCTGGAA
>ERZ1047821.2396-NODE-2396-length-11331-cov-6.322721_pt1 | contig 11331 bp, 10 predicted proteins | sample MGYA00383096_ERZ1047821 | MGnify/ENA primary metagenome ERZ1047821 (study PRJEB29581, sample SAMEA5548366) | metagenome | biome: marine; feature: coastal; material: water | depth 25 m | study: Short-term variability in the microbial, nano- and picoplankton... | reverse complement strand
AGAAAAGTAAACATTGAGTTAGCAAAGAAAGATAAAGGGATTTTCTTGAAAAAGAATTTTAAAAAGAAACGTTTTAATTCTAAAGCCAGATATAAATAGAATTAAAAATTTCTATCTATTTCATCCACTTAAACTAAAAAACCCCTAAAGTTAATTAGTGCCAAATAAGTGCCAAAAATTTGATTAACTTTAGTTTAAAGTTATATTTCAGTAAACGCTGTAAAGCATTATAAAGAAGGACAAAGTGTATACTTTAGGGTTCTTTAAAACATGGCTTAATTTTGACTGCCAGTGAACCTATTATTAAATCCATCTTCTAACTTTTGAACAATAATTTTCAAATTCTTTTCCATAAAGTTTTAACATCGCTTTTTCTTCTGGTTCAATTTGAAAGAGATTCATATAAATCACAAATAGTGGTGTTATAATTAAACCAAGAAAAGAACCTAAATAAATAGAAAAAGCAATCAATAGGTTAAGTAATGATAAATAAATTGGATTTCTTGAGAGCTTAAAAACTCCTGTTGTAACCAATGCAGTGGATTCTTCAGGCATTAGAGGATTAAGCGTTGTTTTGTGTTTTCTAAACTCAACAATTCCTGTTAAAAAAAAAGATATTGATAAACATAAAAAAAAGAAAGAAGTATAAAGTTGATAACTAAAAGTAAAAACTTCTAATAAATTTTTGAGCAAAAAAATCAATACTAAAAAAAATACAACTATTATTAGAGGAGGAATTTTATTTTCTAATGATTTCATATATGGTTATTAATTAAATAGAAATAGTGGGGTTTTTTTGATTGCTTACAAAGATTTACTCCTTTTTATTGTTGTAATAAATGCTAAGACCAACAGGAGTTAATAATATCATAAGAGATATAATAGCATTTAACCATAATGGTAAAGAATCTGGCCAATACTTATAAACATCAATTACAATAAAAAGTAAACATAATATGGTAGTTAGAGGGGCACCCCATTTAATAAATAATTTTTTCATACTATTAAATGTTTTCTTAAAAAGATAAAACTACAACTATCCAAGAAAAATTCAAAAAGGGAGTGGAATTAGTAGCTTAAATATACTTCGTTTACCTTTTTGTTTATCTCTATGGATACTTTTGGGGCACTATTGGGGCACTTTTGTATAAATATAGTTATAAAGAAGGATATATTTAGTTAAAATACTGATAATCAGGTAGTTATCTATTTGCCAATACAGAAGTTTGCAAAAATATTTCCTAATACATCATCATTTGTTATTTCTCCGGTGATTTCACCAAGATGTTCAATAGATCTTCTAATGTCAACAGAAAGAAGATCACCAGAAATATTATTTTTTAGACCTTTATTTACCTCTTCAATTGCTTTTAAAGCCTTTTTTAATGCTTCGTAATGCCTTGAGTTACTGATTATAACATCAGTATAAGGGTTTAGTATATCTACTTCATTTACTAGCCTTTTCTTTAGCTTAGAAACAGATTTGGAATCAGTAGCAGATATTTCAATCAATTCTCTATCATTTAATTCTTTTAATAAACTTTGATTTTTATTTTTTAAATCAATTTTGTTTCTAACTAATATTATGGATAAATCATCCCTTTTAAAAGTTTTTAAACTAGATTTTATCTCATTAATATTAATGTCGTTAATATCAAATAGATAAAGTAAAATTTTGGCATTACTAATTTTTTCTTTTGTTTTTTCAATTCCTTTTGATTCAACTTCATCTTTTGTTTCTCTTAATCCAGCGGTATCAGTAAATCTAAACTTAATTCCATCTATTATAATGGAATCTTCTATACTATCTCTTGTTGTGCCAGGAATATCAGAAACTATAGCCTTGTCTTCATTCAATAGTGTGTTTAAAAGTGAAGATTTTCCAGCATTTGGTTTTCCAGCAATTGCAACTGAAATACCATTTTTTAAAACATTTCCAGATTGAAAGGAATCAATAAGTGTCTTTAATTCAGATTGAATTTTATTTGTAAGTTTTTTAAATTCTCCTCTTTCAGCAAATTCTACATCTTCTTCAGAAAAGTCTAACTCTAGTTCAATCATTGAAGTAAAGTGTAATAATTCTTCTCTTAATTTTTTTAAATCATTACTAAATCCACTTTTCATTTGCTGCATGGCTAGTTTATGTGAACCTTCATTTTCAGAAGCAATTAAATCTGCAACAGCTTCAGCTTGATTAAGATCCATTTTGCCGTTAATAAATGCTCTTAAAGTAAATTCTCCAGGATTTGCAACCCTAACTCCATTATCTATAAAAAGATCTATTATTTCCTGTTGAATATATGTAGATCCATGGCATGATATTTCGATTGTGTCTTCCCCCGTGTAGGAGTGAGGTCCTTTAAATAAAGTAATTAATACCTCGTCTAATTCATTTCCGTTCTTTAGAATATGACCAAGATTAACTGTATGGGATTTTTGTTTAGATAAAGGTTTTTTATTTTTAGCTTTAAACAATTTATCTGTAGTAATTATGGAATTTTTACCTGAAATTCTAATTACAGAAATTGCACCAAGTCCATTAGGAGTGGCTAATGCTATTATTGTTTCGTTACTGATCATTAAATCTTTTTAGTAAATGTGCACCTTTTTTTATGTAGGACACTTTCATAATTTTTCCAAAAAGCTTGGATAGATTTGTTTTCAATAAGCTCTGGATTTGTTTCTACTTCTTTAATTCCTCTTTTATTAAACATAGTTTGAAGATCATTAAATAAAATTGCTGTAACTCCCTTGTTTTGATAATCAGGATGGACACCAATTAGATATAGGGAAGCTCTATTGTTAAACATTTGAGCTTTTAAAATTCTTAAAAAACCAAATGGAAAGAATTTTCCGTTAATTTTTTTAAGAGCCCTTGAAAAAGATGGCATAGTTATAGCAAAAGCAACTAATTTTCCCTCTTGGTCAACAACACTTTTTATAAAATCGGGATGAATATATTGAAAATACCTTTCCCTGTAATAATCAATTTGATACTGTTGTATTGGAACAAATGTCTGTAGATTATTATATGTTTTGTTTAATAAATCAAATATCTCATCAATGTAAGGGAGAATATCACTAGTTCTTTTAAAGTTTAATGGTTTTAGCTTATATCTTTTCATGATTAAATCTGAAAACTTTTTAACTTTTTCTGGAGCATTTCTTTTAGTATATATTTGAATTCTATATTCGACCCATTCTGCAAGCTTTTTCATTTTAAGCTTTTCTAAATGATCTTTTTGATAAGAATTGTGATACCAAGTAATCATTGTATTAAGTTCATCAAAACCATAAGTGAGTAATCCAGCCTTATCCATATTTGAAAAGCCAACAGGTCCTTCAATAAATGATAGGTTTCTTTCTTTACCAAACTCTATTACAGAATTCAATAATTTTTTTGAAACTTCCAAATCGTCAATGACATCATACCAACCAAAACGAACTTTATTTTTTTTCTGTTCTTTTACTTCTACCCAATTAACAATTGCAGCAATCCTTCCTACAATTTCATTGTTTTTTATAGCTAAAAAATATTCTGCTTCTGCATTTTTAAATACTGGATTATTTTTCTTATCCATGACCTCAAGTTCTTCCTTGATAATAGGAGGGACCCAGTATTTAGAATTTTTATAAAGTTTAAAGGGAAAGTTTACAAAATCCTCATAGTCATCTATCGTAATGGCTTTTTTAATTGAAATCATTTGTTTTTTCTTTTACTTTTTCGAAATGATTTTTTTTCCTTTTTATCAGATTTTTTTTGATTTTTATTTGATTGTTTTTGTGATTTTCTTTCACTTTTATTATTGTTTTTTAGAAGTTTTTTATCTTGTTTCTGTTTCTTTTTAAATTCTTTATCAACAGCAGGAACATCTCTATGCCAATCCAGTCTAGTTGAAAAACCAACACTTAAATATAATTTATTTGGAGTGTTTTTAAAATCTGAACCTATACTTAAATCAAATTGATAATTTCTGTTGTAAAGATAAGCTAGTCCACCTTTTATGAAGTTATCAGAATAGATGTCATTTTTTAAAAATTCATATTCTAACATAGAAGACCAAAGAGGATTGGTGAAATTATGCGTTAGTGTAGTTATATTATTAATTGTAATATTTTTATTTCCAATTCTATCATATATAAAGTTATTTACTAAGACCCACCTTCCTATGAAATGATGTTGAGTAATAACATTACCTTTTAAACTAATAATTTCTTCACTAGTTTCATAACCAGTTCCTTTTTTCAATTGCGTGAAAGGATCATTGTAAAAGTATCCGTCTTCTGGAACATAATTAGCACCAACATAAACAGATATAGCAGGTATTAAATCAATCCATCTTATTTTATTGTTCTTTTTCCAACTAAATAAATTTGTTCCATGCCATTTTTCATTTTTATATGGGTCAAAAACTAAATATTTAAAACCAATATTTTGTTTATTTAAAAATTCAGTTTGGATTTCTTTTGCATTAGGATCAATTAGATTATTAACGCTTCTGTTCTTGTTGTAAGAGCCATTAATAACTAACTCTAATTTTTCCATTAATAAACCATATCTAATAGTATATTTTAGTTCTAATTCTTTTATATAGGAAAAATTTAAATTTTTATGACTTAAATCTGTGAAATTTCCTCCTAATTCAAATTGTAAAACATTTTTCCCTACAGAAAATGCTCCATGAGACGAGCCAGGTCTGTTTGAATTAATTACATCTGTATATTGAGAATAAATGGAGGTTATAGTAAGAACTGTTAAAATTAAACTAAGACTATATTTCATATTTTGAAAAGATATAAAATTAAATATTATGGAATTAGTGTTTTGTCAATAAAATTTTAAAATCATTAATTGTATTTTTGCCTAATCAAATAATTGGAAATGATTACAATTTTAAAAATAATTCTTTTTTTTATTTTACTATCCTATACATTGAGACTTCTATTTCCATTTATCTTAAGGTTTTTTTTAAAAAGATTTCAAAATAAAATGAAAAATAATTTTGAAAAAATGAATGATGATAATTATAGTAACCAATCAAAGAAACCCAAATCTAATTCAAAAGATAAAGTAGGGGAGTATGTAGATTTTGAAGAAATAGATTAATATGATTAGTTATTTTAAAAATATTCTTCCTCACATTGTTTGTATTTTTCTATTGGGAGTATTGTCTATATCTTACTTTTATCCTGTTCTGTTGAATAAAGGGATTGAACAATCAGATATATCACAGTTTAGGGGTATGTCAAAGCAAATAGTTGATCATAGGGAAAATTTTAATGAAGAACCTTATTGGTTAGACAATGCATTTTTAGGAATGCCATCTTTTCAAGTGAGTGCTATTTATCCATATGATTTATTGAGAATTATTGATCAATCTATTCGTTTTCTTCCGAGACCTGCAGATTATTTGTTTCTATATCTATTCTCTTTTTATTTATTAATTATTTCATTAAGAATTAATTACCGATATGCTTTGTTTGGTTCTATTGCATTTGGTTTTTCAACATATTTGATAATTATTTTAGGTGTTGGACACAACACTAAAGCTTTGGCATTAGGATATTTGCCGTTAATAATTATGGGGGTGTTGATGATTTTTAAGAAAGATTATTTAAAAGGGTTTTTTATAACGTCTCTAGCTCTAGCTCTTCAAATACATTCTAATCATTACCAAATGACCTATTATACTCTAATAGTAGTAATGATGATATTTATAATATATTTTATTGAATTTTATAAAAGAAATAATATAAAAACTTTCTTTTATTGTCTTTCAACATTTACTTTAAGTTCACTTATTGCTCTTATGATGAATGCTTCTGCTCTAATGGCTACAAAAGAATATTCTGAATTTAGCACTAGAAGCAAAAGTGAAATAACTATAAACCCAGATGGTTCCTCTAAAGAATCTCTATCAGGTTTATCAAAGGATTATATTACAGAGTACAGTTATGGGATTTTAGAAAGTGTTAATTTATTTATTCCAAAATTTATGGGTGGAGCTAGTTCTGATAGAATTAACAATGATTCAAAACTAATGGATTTTATTAAAACTCTAGATGCAGAACAAGGACAACAAGTTTATCAATATTCAAGACTTTATTGGGGTAATCAGCCGATTGTAGCCGCACCAGCCTATATTGGAGCTTCAATCTTATTTATTTTCTTTCTTGCACTTTTCTTAGTTAAAAATATAAACATGAGATGGCTATTACCATCAATTGTAATATCTCTATTATTGTCTTGGGGTAAAAACTTTGATTTATTAACCAATTTAATGATTGATTATTTTCCTTTTTATGATAAATTTAGAGCAGTATCTTCAATTCAAGTAATTCTGGAATTTTGTATTCCACTTATTGCTGTATTTGGAATTCACAAGTTTTTTTCTGATGAAATTGAAATAAATAAGAAAATGAAAGCCTTGTTTAAATCAGCATTGATATTGATTCCTTTTACTCTTATTATATACTTGTTTGGAAATAAATTATTTGATTTCAAATCAAATTTTGAAATATTTTCCAATTATCCAGAAATCTTAAACCCATTAATTGAAGATAGAAAGTCAATATTAAAAGCTGACAGTTTAAGGTCTCTAGTTTTAATAACTTGCCTATTTGGTATACTTATTACTTATTTAAAAAATATTCTAAATAAAAACTTTGCTATATATGGAATTATTATTCTAGTTGTTTTTGATCTATGGAGTGTTAATAAACAATACGTTAATGCAGATCAATTTACAAACAAATCAAATATTGAAGTTCCATTTGTAATGAGTAGTGCTGACAAAGCAATTTTACAGGATAAATCTGATTATAGGGTTTTTGAACCAGATAGAGGTTTTTCTAATGCTAGAAATTCTTTTTATCATAAATCTATTTCTGGATATCATGCGGCTAAACCCAAACGTATACAAGACCTTTATGACTTTTATATCGTTAAAAACAATTACGATGTTTTAAATATGCTTAATGTAAAATATATAATCAAAAATGACCCAGACAATCCTTTAGGAGTTACAAGAAATGCAAATGTTTATGGAAATGTATGGTTTATTGATAATATAATACATGTTAATAATTCTGAAAAGGAATTACTTTCGCTTGGTGAAATTGATTTAAGAACCAAGGCTGTTACTCAAAATATTTCTTTGAAAGAAAAATCATTTCAAAAAGATAGTTTAAATGATATTTCCCTTGTTTCAAGAAATGCTAATAAACTAATATATAAATCCAATTCTGTTACTAATCAATTTGCAGTCTTTTCTGAAGCTTTTTATTATAAAGGATGGCAAGCCTATCTTAATGATGCTCCAGTGGGCCACTATAAAGTAAATTACCTATTACGTGGAATGGAAATACCTAAAGGAAAACATGAAATTAGATTTGAATTTAAGCCAAAGGTTGTAGAAAGAGGTTCCGTAATTTCTGTTTTTGCTTATTTAATTCTTATTCTTGTCTTAACAAAACTTATTAAAGAAAAGTTTTATGTATAAAGTTTTTCCAAAAAAAAGATATGAGAACACTTTAAAAATGCTTAAGAGTATATGTCCACCTCCATCCGTTGTTTTTGACTTAGGAATAGTAAATCCTTTTTCAGAAATAATGAAAGAAAACAATTATAAAGTTTATAATACCAAAGGGGAAGATTTGGATAAAAACCCCAATATTTTAATTCCTAATGATGTAGATATAGTTACTGGTTTTGAAATATTAGAACATTTAGTTTCACCATATCCTTTACTTAAGAACCTTAATGCTAAAAGAATTTTTCTAACTGTGCCTGTAAATTTATGGTTTGCAAAAGCATATCGAAGTAAAACCGATCCTTTTGATCGTCATTACCATGAATTCGAACCATGGCAGTTTGATATGTTATTAGAAAAATCAGGTTGGAAAATAATTAAAAAGGAATTATGGAAAAATCCATCTTTTAAGTTAGGAATAAGACCTTTTTTAAGAAATTTCACCAATAGGTATTATGCTGTTTATGCAGAAAGGGATAAAGCTGGAAGATGGCCAAACAAGGATACATATACAAATTATTATAGGGGAATACTAAACATTTAAGAATATTAGCAATGAAAATTGGAATGATTCTTGACGCACCTTATCCAATAGATCCAAGAGTAACAAATGAGGCTATGGCATTAATTAACTCTGGAAATGAGATTTTTTTATTCTGCCTGTCTTATAATAAAACCTTCAAGAAAAATGAAGTTATTAATGGAATTAACGTAGTTAGGTTTTATTGTTCTAGAATTACTTATAAATTATCAGCTTTAGCATATACATTTCCATTTTACAAATGGATCATGTCTAAAAAAATAAAAAGATTTATAAAAGAATCTAATGTTGAGGTTTTGCATATTCATGATTTACAAATTGCTAGTTCTGTTTTTGATGCGAATTCCTTCTTTAATTTAAATATTACTTTAGATTTACACGAGAATAGGCCAGAAATAATGAAATTCTATAAACATGTAAACAGTTTTTCAGGAAAGTTATTTATATCTGCATTTAAATGGAAATTAGCTGAAGAGAAATATTGTAAGATGGCAACATCTGTAGTGGTTGTTACTGATTTAGCAAAAAGGGAATTGGTAAATAGAATTAAAATAAGTGAGGAAAAAGTTATTGTTTTTTCTAATTCAGTATCAAAAAGTTTTTATTCTAATTTTAAATTAAATAATCAGATTATTAAAAAATATTCTGATTCATTTGTTTTGCTTTATTTGGGAAACACATCAAAAAGAAGAGGCTTAGAAACTGTTTTAAAATCTATGCCAAAAATAGTTAAATCTATTTCTAATTTTAAGTTGGTTATTGTTGGTTCAAGTTCATTTGATAAAGAACTTATTAAAACTGCTAAAAATTATAACATTTCTAAATATGTAGATTTTGAAGGATGGAAATCAGAAGATTTGTTTCCTTCTTATATCAAAGCAGCTGAATTAGGAATTTCTCCATTACATTCTAATTTGCATCATGATACTACTTATGCAAATAAACTTTTTCAGTATATGTCTTTAGGATGTCCTGTTTTATGTAGTGATGTAAAAGCCCAGAAAGCTCTTTTAGAGACTTATAATGTTGGTTTGTTGTTTAGAGCAGAAAACTCATCAGATTTAACAGAAAAGCTTTTTAAACTATATTTAAATTCAAGATTAAGAAAAAAGATGAGTAAAAACTGTATTAATGCTATTGAAAATCATTTAAATAATGAGATTATTTCTAAAAAATTAGTTAAGTACTATGACTAATAATAAATTGCTTGTTATTTCATATTATTGGCCACCATCAGGTGGATCAGGAGTTCAACGTTGGCTTAATTTTTCCAATAATCTTATTAAAAAAGGTTGGGATATTACAGTGTTTACTGCTAAAAATGCAAATTATCCAATTATTGATAATGGACTCAGTAGAATTGTAAACAAATCTATAAAAGTTTTGAGGATACCAATTTTCGAACCAACAAGTCTTTTTAAAAAAACCAATACAGATAATATTAACTCATCAAATTTTATTAAAAAATTTATTTTATGGATTAGAGCTAATCTTTTTTTTCCTGATTCAAGGATGTTTTGGATTAAGAAAGTTACCAAACAAGCATCTGATTATATAAAACAAAATAATATCAATTGTTTAGTAACTACTGCACCTCCTTTTAGTACCCATATAATAGGGTTAAAGATCAAAAGAAATACTAATATAAAATGGATTTCAGATTTTAGAGATCCTTGGTCAGATTTTTTTCAATTTAAACTTCTTCCAATGACATCATACCAAAGAATTAGACATTCTAGGTTTGAAGAAAAATGTTTAAGTTTTGCAGATACAGTAATCACAACTTCTCCCTCTTTAACAGAAAGATATTCATTAGTTAATTCTAATTCATATACTGTAACTAATGGTTTTAACTCTTTTAAGGAAAATATAGAAACAGGCAAGTTTTTAATCATGTATTCTGGAGTATTGAAATCAATTCAAAATCCAAAAAATTTATGGCAAATATTGAGTGAAATATGTTTTGAAAATCAAGATTTTTCTAACGACTTAATGGTTAGGTTTATTGGAGATTTTGATAATGAAATTATGAACAATAAGGATGTTAAGTTAATTGAATCAAAAGTTAAATTTGAAAAATATATAGAAAAATCAAAACTGGATATTGAAATGTCTAAAGCAAATGTCTTAATTTTAAGCAGTGTTAATTTAAAAGATGTAAATAATATTATACCTGGCAAGTTATTCTATTACTTTTCTTTCAGACGTCCAATTATTGCGTTTTCTAATTTAAATAGTGATGTTTCTGGTATTATAAGTAAATCTAATACCGGTAAAGTATTCGATTTTTTAAATAAAGTTGATTTAAAAAATCATATTTTAGAACTTTATTCTGATTATAAGTCAAAAACCAATAATTTTAATCCCACGGGAATAGCATCTTATTCTTATAATAATTTATCTGAAAACATAGATGCTTTATTAAAAAAAACAATTAATTAATGGGTATAGTAATTAAGCAAACTTCTAGAAATATATTTACAATTTCTATTGCTTTATTAATAGGAGCAGTCAATACTCTTTATTTCTATCCAGAATTTCTAAAAGATAAGTATTATGGTTTGGTTGTATTCTTATTAGCTACATCAAATCTTTTACAACCATTAATGTCTCTTGGGGCCCAGCATACAATAATTAAGTTTTATAGTTCCTTTAAAGATAAAAAATCAAAAGACAGTTTTCTTTCAAGTATTATTTTTATCCCTTTAATTGTTATCATTCCAATTTCATTTTTAGTAATCCAGGCACATGATATTATAGGTAATTTTTTGTCTATGCAAAATCCAATTATAGAATCTTATGTTTGGGTAATTTTTTTAGTTGCATTTGCAACTTCTTATTTTGAAGTTTTTTATGCATGGTCTAGAGTTCAGTTGAAATCTGTTTTTGGAAATGCTTTAAAAGAAATTTATCCAAGAATTTCTGTATTAATTCTGCTTGTTTTAGTTTCTATAAACTTAATAGATAAAGAAGGTTTTGTATGGTGGCTAACAGGTTTGTATTATTTGAGACTTTTAATAATGATTATATATTCTTTTTCATTATATATTCCAAAATTTTCATTAACAATTCCTAAAAATTATAAAGAAATAATTTCATATTCGATCTATATTTTATTAGCAGGCTCAGCTGCCAGTTTATTGATAGATATTGATAAATATATGATTCCACAAAAACAGGCTATTTCTCAAGCTGCTTATTATGCTGTAGCTGTTTTTATAGCAACAGTAGTAGAAATTCCAGGAAGAGCAATGTTTC
>ERZ1047821.2393-NODE-2393-length-11338-cov-5.009838_pt1 | contig 11338 bp, 8 predicted proteins | sample MGYA00383096_ERZ1047821 | MGnify/ENA primary metagenome ERZ1047821 (study PRJEB29581, sample SAMEA5548366) | metagenome | biome: marine; feature: coastal; material: water | depth 25 m | study: Short-term variability in the microbial, nano- and picoplankton... | reverse complement strand
GAGAATACCCTCGCGGGCAACCTCAACTTCCTCTGGCATCTTTACCGCAATCGCACTCATTTTTTGACCCCGTCATTTGTTGTTTTGACATCATGCATGAAACAGCAACGCGACAAAACCCAACGCCCCACGACCCTCAACTTGTCCACGACACCTGCTCAACCGAAGATATCGGTTTGAGTCACATTTTCTCTAAAGACGACCATGGTAAGCGTCTTCTAATATGGCCTGATACTCACCTGCCGTGAAAGCAATCGGATTGCTGCCCGCTGAAGGGTCTGCAATTGCCATTTCACCAATTTGCGTGAAGACTTCATCTTGTTCAAAAACAGATGAAAGCGCGTGCGGAATACCGATACGTTCTCTGAGCGTAACAACCCAATTCAAAAAGTCGGAAAAACTCGGCTCAACACCAATATAACCGGCTAACCTTGCAATCTTTTCATCAATAGCGCTTTGGTTAGCCTTTAGTACGAAGGGCATCAATATCGCATTAAGTAGTCCATGATGTGCGTCATACACCGCGCCCAACGGGTGCGCCAGGGCGTGCATAGCACCAAGGCCGCGTTGAAAAGCAGTTGCGCCCATTGTTGATGCTACTAGCATATTAAGGCGCGCATCTATATCGCTGCCATCTGCAACAGCCGTTTCAATATTGTGGCGTACCAAGCGAATACCCTCCAGCGCGATACCTTCTGCCATTGGATGAAAGTTCGGTGCGCACCACGCCTCTAAGCAGTGCGATAACGCGTCCATACCGGTTGCTGCCGTAATGTGAGGCGGCAGCCCAACCGTGAGTTCCGGATCTAAAATAACGCTGGATGGCAGCATCTTAGGATGAAAGATAATAACTTTACGTTGCTCAGCTTCGTTAACGATTAATCCAGCGCGTCCAACTTCAGAGCCCGTACCTGCCGTTGTTGGTATCGCGAGCATCGGGGCAATCAGATCAGAATCGGCGTTCTTTTCATTGTCACCTACATCTTCTAGGTCCCATAAACTGCATTTTTGTCGCGCGATCAGACCGATAGCCTTGCCAGCGTCGAGGGCGGAACCACCGCCTAGCGCGACGATGCCATCATGGTCACCCGCCAGGTACTTGGCGACGCCATCTTCGATGTTCTGGCCCGTGGGGTTAGGTTTGATGTGACTGAATACGGCAATTGATAAGTTTGCCTGTAAGCATATGTTCTTAATCACTTGCATCATAGGTAAAGACACAATCCCCGGGTCAGTGACCAAAAGAGGCCTGTGCATGCGAAGTTCAGCGCACAATCTAGGTAATTCTGAGATGCGCCCTGCACCGACAGTGATTTGCGTGGGGTAGTTCCAGCTTGCGTTTATCATACTTGAGAAATTCTATTCCAATTTGTGAAACCAGCGTAGAGTACCAGAGTAAATCAAACTCGCTCATAGCCTCAAGGCTTTACCTGCTGTCAGTCTAGCTCTCTATGCTTTGTGGCAGCATGGCATTTGCTTTACGTCGAAAACAGGCGAAAAAACATAGAGGCATTTTGACAGTCAGATAGTCGTAGGTAACTTGCGTAACGACACTTTAGTTACGTGGGCAGACGGCTGATTTTCAACCGTGGTCAATAATGGGTAACAGAAATAATGATAAAAGCTAGCATGGACAATCAACAAGGCGATGACACACGAAGCTTGGACGGGCAAAAGCGCTGGATCTACCCGATAGGAATTTTGATGAGCCGACTAGTTGCTAATACTGGAAGGTGTGTGTAAGTCGTCTTTCTAAATACACACAAGGCTGCGTAAATCGCATTACACACCACGTCGGCTTATCGGTAAATCACCAAAAACAGACCAGATTTAGACATTAAAAACTGATCTATTTTCGGTCACCAAGCTTAGTCTGACGACCTAACCTGGCTGATCATCAACAAGATGAAATTAGCGATAACCATACCAGCGACTGAGATCATAATATTATCGATCAACATGTTTACATGAGCCCCAACTACAGGAATCGCATCAAGAGAATTAGCGATGGTCGGAATAGCAACCGCCGCAACAGTGTAGGCCAATCTTGACAACATATCAGGCAAGGGATTCAAAAAGCCACTAACTAAACCAACAGTGACAAGTATCAGCGCCCAGTAAGGCATGATGTCTGGGACGATGGTTGCCCCCAAAGCGATTAAAACAGACAAAATAGTTAAGATTTGATTCGAGCTCATAGCACTTTCCTTATTTTTGTTATTAAGAAACCGCAACCTCAACTAACAACCTAGCATAGATTTATCGAAATCAAAAACCATTTCTCCTGTAAAAATAGGCTCTTTTTCTATCAAACAAGCTATTAAATCCGCGCACCCAATTACAGTAGGTTAGCGTTTTCGAGTATTTAGCGCGTTTTGAGTCAAAAAAAGCGGGTAGCACGCTCTATTGACAGCAGGTCACAAATGTTGGGAACCGCGTAAACTCTACGTTTACAACGATTTCTAAGCGCAAACCCTCGCTTAATCATCGCCTCAGATTGTTGTTAGAGCAATGATGAGAAAAAGTCATTTTTTTTGCGGCTCTGATTTCAGTAAGCACGAAAGATTATTTTCAAAGATCAAGCAGAGGACCTATTTAGCGCTTTTCTACCTTTTTTTGTTTGGAAACAGCTATAGCAAAGTCAAAACCTACCGCTCGTCGCTCAGTGGGTTTTATTTTAGTCTATAAAACAACAAAGCCTTTGCAGACAAGCACTGGCGTTAGACGACATCCTGCTTTTTCGCGCTGATCTAATCGTTAGACAGATTTGGCGGCCCGAAAATCAAGCCGCCAAGTTGATGGACTCTATAGATCCGCCATCACAACGTTTATGTTACGACTGTGCGCAGTGCGAAGGCTGGCTACTCTTTTTTGAAATAAAGCAAACGATTTGCCGGGCGTATTACCTAACAACGCTTTCATATCTGCGGCACCCGAAAAGGCCACATGGTCACATCGCTATTGGCGCCGCCTTGGACCCGCCACAACCCATACGCACCTGTCATGCCACCTTCATTACTTCGGCCTTTCATAAGCTTCTCATACGCGGCCAGATACGCCGCTTCATCTGTGATATTCATCTGCCAAACAACGTAAACCGTATCTTTTGTGTGATCTCCTCCAGCCGCCAGCGTAACCATCAGTTGTTGTGACTTAAAATCAGCATGTTGAGATAACACAGCAGCCACATCGGACCACTCACGACACTGATTCATTGTGCCGAACGATTGGGTCATCGCTTTTGCATCAACAAAATTCCAGATAACCGAGTGAGTAATATCTTCATCGCCATTATTTGAGCATTGAGCGCTTACCGATGGTCAAAGCGCTAAGCTGAAACCCACTCTGAGGTGCCTACCCGGCGCCCAAAGGTTCTCATTTGCACTATGATAGGTACGGTCCGCCAAATTCGCGCCAACAAACGTCATGGATACAGATTCGAACGGTTGAAGACGCAACTCAATGTCAACGACGCCATAGCCGGGATTGGTTTCAAGTTTGGCACCTCGTCGGGTCGCAACAAGTTCATTTGATTCCGACTCAAAACGCGTAACCAATAATGCCGCAACGGGCATATCTTTGATCATGGATGCGTATTCAGCGGAAATAGAACCTGACAGTTGTGGCACACCAGAGTCCCAGGTTTCAACTCCATCGTAGTCCTTGCGCCTTTTTAGCCATGTGATATTGCTGCGAAAAGCAAAATTGTCGCTCTGATAATCTAGTGACATCTCAACGCCATGACTTCTCGACTCACCTATGTTCTTGTAAACCTCATCTCTCGCGCCAATGCAGCCATCAGTTGGCAGACACCTCATGGCGTCGATGTAGTTGTTGGCGTTCGTTTGAAATAACACTGCATCAATTGACCACGCTGATGCCTGATACCGGTAGCCCAACTCAAGCGTCTCTGAAGTCTCAGGCAAGAGATTTGGATCTGGATTGACAAAAGTAGCGCCGGCAAAAGCGCCGATAACAAGATTAAAAAGACTGGGGTAGATGTACCCTTCAGAATAACTCGCCCTTAGCGCAGACGCTTCTGTCGGCGCATAGACAACCGCCAAGCTTCCCACCGTGTGATCGTCACTAAAGGATGAAAGATTGGCAAAGTGATTAGACACCTGCATCTCTCCATCTACCTTGTAAGTTCTCATACCCGGAAGAAATGAAAAGCTGCCAATGTCGTATTCGAGTTGCAGGTACCATGCGAGACTACCAAGACGGGCTTCATCGAGTTGACTGCCAGACTCTGTGAGCACGCCGTTGGTTTCTACATCACGCAACCTATTTTGATTGACCTCGTCATCAACCCACTGCAATCCGGAGATTACCGACACACTTTCAGTCAGCAGCCAATCAGTCTGCAGGTTCATGCCATCACTCTCGAGTTGGCTAACAGAAATAATACTGGTATCGAGGTTGAGCCCCGGCGCCAAAGACATTGAAGGAAAGGTATTAAACTCTCGATCACTTAATTGCCTGTAAGCGTCAAATTTTAGAGATTGAAAGACCTCTGAGGCAGGGTCGTAATGATAGTCTACACGCACTTTTTCTCTGTCTCTCTGTGGCGCATCAATCACAAAGTCGAGAAAAGGCGGCGTAAATCTGACCACGGGCTCAACATAAACTTCTGACGCTGACTTGAATGTTTCGTAGCCTAGTCCAATCGTATGATTGCCTGTTGCGTAAGCGACAGATGAATTGAACCCGCTATTTTCATAGGCCGTTCGTTCAATTTGACCTACCGGGGTTTCGCGAAGACGTTGCTTATTATCGCTGCCACCCACATCCCAACTGAAGCTGGCATGGTCGCCAATAGCCTTATTACCGGCCAACTGCGCGCCGATGACCAGCCCGTTAGTCGCACCGTTATACGTGGTCCTTAGGTCGAATTCTATTGGGCGAGTCGCCTCACGCTGGGTGATAATATTAATCACTCCTCCCATGGCTCTGGGACCATAAAGCACAGAAGCTGGGCTACGCACCACTTCTATTCGTTGTATTCGGCTAGTATTTACCAACAGAGGTACACCAACTTCTCGGTGGTCCAAAAACTCTTGGTTGTCAATTAGTAGCGCAACCCTTCTTGCTTCCTCACCTCTTATTCTAATTCGCTTTTGGCCCGCCTGCCCCGAGTCAGTTATCAGAATACCGGGTAGTCTGCGAATAAGATCAGCAAGTTGGTCGTTAGTTGATAGCGCAATGTCATCGGCCGTCACTACATCTACAGAGTAAGGATTTACGAGTCGTATTTTGCTGTTGCGTGTCGCAGTTACGACCACCTCTTCCATCACTGCGATTTTCACTGAGAGATTATTTGCGCCTTGCGTTGGTACGACACTTTCAGCAAAAACTAAAGTGGGCAATGAAGACACGATAAGGATTAGCCTCGCCGTTTTGCGGGCAAACAACAAAACGAGCGTGCAACACCGACCTTTATTTAACCGATGTTTGAGATTGCGCATCAAGCGTCCTTACTCCATTCGATACGCGCATCATACGAGAGTCTTCACTTGGTCCCTTTGATCCGGGTCAAGGGTGCACCTTAATATTGCTACCACTCATTCTCGTCGTTTAAACGACATGCACGCGCAAAAAAGCCGTCAACAAAGTTTGTAAATTTGCTCACACGCATGTTTCGATTAAAACTGCAGGCAGTCACCCTTGAACCATTGGAGCAACAAATTGTCACTCGACGGTCACTGCCCACCGGCTTAACTTCTTTTGACCGACATCAATGTTGGTATAAAACAAGGTACGTATACTGCCGACCTTTGGTTGCTACGTGCTGACCTGAAATGAAAACCACGGCATTAATATTTCTACTGGCGTTTCTTTTGGCGGGAACTGCCGGCTCTTTTGCTCAGGCCGAAAAAACACCTGACGCAGCTATCAGTATCAAGCTGATCTCCGATCTGTTTCCGACAGCGTCTCGTGTTGTGCCAGTGCAATCTCCGGTACCGCACAGTATCGCGTTTGAAGGTACACACATCATCGGTTACGCCTTCTATTCCGACCTTATCGCGCCTATTCCCGCGTATTCTGGCAAGCCAATACGCTCTCTCATTAGCATTAATGCCGATAGAACTTTTCGAAGTGTCAAAATCGTAAAACACGAGGAGCCTATTCTGGTCATTGGCATAGACGATCAGGCGCTCGCTACATTCCTGCTTCAATACAAGGGTTTATCCGCGGTTGAGCGCATTCGGATTTCCGGCGCTGGCCAGCCTAATTCAATCGATGGCATATCCGGTGCTTCGATCACAACGATGGTGCTAAACAGATCCATTCAGCTGGCAACACAGCAGGTGCTCCAAGCACACGCCTCGACAACAGACGCAGCGTTTAAGCAGCGAACAGTCGACTCACAACCTTATTGGCTAGCGGCCTGGAGTGAAAAAAAAGTTGAGCTTGTGTTTCTGGGCATTGGGTTAACGATACTGGTTTTCATATTACTTTTCCAAGATTGGGTCGTCACAAAACCTTGGCTGTTTTCAAGGCTACGGATCGGCTTTCTGCTTTACACCGTTTTCTTTATTGGCTACTACTGCCTCGGACAGCTTTCTTTAATCAACGTTGTCACCTTCGTCCATCTGTTAACATCCGGCTTCACCTGGGAAACATTACTATTGGACCCTGTTATTTTCGTTCTCTGGGGCTTCGTTGCCATGAGCATTTTGCTCTGGGGTCGCGGCGTTTTTTGCGGATGGTTGTGCCCATTTGGCGCAATCCAGGAACTCATGCATAAGCTTGCGCAATTTATCAAGATCAGGCCAATAGAAGTGCCTGGCATGGTTCACGAGCGCCTCTTGGCAATCAAGTACATTATTCTGGTCGTACTCGCCGGACTCGCCTTGAATTCGGTAACAACTGCGGCACCATTTATTGAGATCGAACCGTTTAAAACAGCCATCAGCCTTCGATTTCAACGAGAGTGGTATTTTGTCATTTACCCAGTCGCGCTGATCGCAATCTCGATCTTTACTACGAAATTCTACTGTCGCTATATTTGTCCACTCGGCGCACTACTAAGCTTCACAACTCGTTTTAAAATATTTGACTGGTTACGCAGACGGCCAGAATGTGGCGCCGTTTGCCACACCTGCGCCAATGATTGCAGTGTCCGCGCAGTCAACAACAAGGGCGAAATAAATGAGGCTGAGTGTCACTACTGCCTCCATTGCCAAACAACTTTTTGGGATGAGCACCGATGCCCTGTCATGGTGAGCAAAAGAGAACGCCGGGAGAGGCGTGAAAACAGACACACTGAAATACCTGTTAAGCGAATAGCTGGCTAGAGTTCACCCTGCTTGATGCAAGTCAACGTACCCCTGAATGACAGGCTTACACTATGTAAAATTTTTACTACGACTATCCGTTATGGGGGATATCAAAATGAAAAAACTGGTTTGTTCAAGTCTTGTCGCCATTAGCATGCTGTGTTCTACCGGCACAGTTGCTGAAGAGGCGATTGATCACCCGGGGGTTGATGGCGCAGAAGTACGTTACAAAGGCGCGCCTGTACCTATCTCTACAGTAAAAATGCGATTAACGCCCGGCGGGCCAGAAATTACCGAGGCGGAATATCAGGCCTCGTCGCGAATATTCTTCGAACGTTGCGCGGGTTGTCACGGTGTACTCCGCAAAGGTGCAACAGGCAAAGCGCTGACGCCAGACGTCACTTCAGAGCGCGGCACCGAATACCTGAAGGTATTGATTGCCTTCGGTACGCCGGGAGGCATGCCAAACTGGGGATCTTCTGGTGACCTGACGGACACTCAAATCGACGCGATGGCAAGATTTCTTCAACATGAACCACCGATGCCGCCGGAATACGGCATGAAAGAAATGTTAGCTTCGTGGAAGCAACTGATACCGCCAGAAAACAGACCCACTAAAAAGCAACACAAATACGACCCAGACAACATGTTCTCTGTCACTCTGCGAGACTCTGGGCAGGTTGCAATTATCGATGGCGATAGTAAAAAAATATTGAGCGTCATTGACACAGGTTACGCTGTTCACATTTCACGACCCTCAAACTCGGGACGCTACGTGTACACTATCGGTCGAGACGCCAAGATTGTTTTAATAGATCTTTTTATGAGTCCACCAGCGAAAGTTGCAGAGATTAAAATTGGCATGGAAGCCAGATCCGTAGAGACGTCCAAGTATCCTGGATACGAGGACAAACACGCAATTGCTGGCGCCTATTGGCCGCCGCAATATGTGTTAATGGAAGGCGATACCTTGGAGCCAAAAAAGATTGTCTCGACGCGAGGCATGACTGTAGATACTCAGGATTATCATCCTGAGCCAAGAGTTGCCGCTATTGTTGCCTCTCACGAGCATCCTGAATTTATCGTTAATGTTAAAGAGACGGGCAAAATACTCTTGATTGACTACAGCGATCTGGATGCCCTAGCAGTCACCACGCTTGAAGCAGCTAGATTCCTCCATGATGGTGGCTGGGATTCTAGCCATCGGTATTTTCTGACAGCAGCAAACAAATCTAACAAAATCGCTGTGGTCGATTCTAAAGACCGAGAAATGGAGGCCTTGGTTGACGCAACGGAAATTCCTCATCCGGGTCGGGGCGCAAACTTTCTTGATCCTGTCTACGGACCTGTCTGGGTAACAAGTGCGCTGGGTAACGCAAATATTACGGCAATTGGCACTGATCCTGAGAATAATCCCAAGAGTGCCTGGAAGGTTGTTCGAACACTTCAAGGCATGGGCGGTGGGTCGTTGTTTGTGAAAACACATCCAAAATCATCAAATCTGTGGGTCGATGCGCCATTGAACCCAGACACTTCAATCTCACAATCGGTGGCTGTTTTCGACATCAACAACCTGGATGCTGGATTTGAGGTATTGCCGATTGCGAAATGGGCAGGAGTGGACACTGAAGGACCAGCGCGTGTAGTACAACCTGAATACAACAACAAAGGTGACGAGGTTTGGTTTTCAGTTTGGAATGGCGTAGATCAAACATCTGCGCTAGTTGTTGTCGATGACAAGACACGCAAATTAAAGAAAGTCATTAAAGACAAAAGGCTCAAAACACCAACGGGCAAGTTTAATGTCTTTAACACAAGAAAGGATGTCTATTAAACGCGCAGCGGATTCTTCTATATGAGGTAAGCGTACCGTCTAAAAGTACCCGAGGGTATTCTCATATCAACCGACATACCCTCGGGTGCAGTTATAAGAGAGATAAGGCTTCTGTGCTGGTAAGGTCGGTGTGGTAGCCTTATTTACCGCCTAACTACTGGCAACAAAATTTCATTTTTTCGGAGGAATGAGGGCATGAAGGGCGGATCGTAGCGGGCCCAGGTTGCCTCACCGGCTATCGCCCACGCAGGATTACTTTCCACTGCTTCGACCAACTGTTGCTTAAATTTGTTGTACCGGCTTTCTTTCCAACCGCCTTTGTACTTCATCACAGCGAAGGTGCCACCTGGTACTTCATGCACAACAACCGTCTTGAATAGCGGCTCAGGCAGGTCTTTAAGTTGATGTTCCGAGGGCATGTAAAAACGCACAATGTACCCTTCATCAGTTTCTTGCTGCGTCACGGGTGCAGTCATCGATATTTTTTGTTCCGCTACGTTCTTGCCGAAGATGTATCCGCCAAGGCGTTTAAATGCAGTATTACCTACGTCGTTGAAGCCGCCCTGTACGAGTGTCTCAGCCACTACGTGGTTGGCGTACTCTCGAATTTCGTATTGACCATCGTCGCCCTCGGCCACGATGTTAAAATCAGGTTGCTCGATCGCCATAGCGGAGCTCGACAGGAATAAAAGGCATAGTAGTCTAATCATAATAATCTCTACGACATGTCAGATCGTTTGGATCACGTTTTGTTTTTTGAAAGCAGATATCCGCAACGACTTAGTCATCAATGGTACAATGTGTTTGACGATAAATATCTCGTTACTTGTCTAGTTCACCGCTCCAGCATTTGGTGTTTTTTATTTCATGAAAGCGTTCAAAATCATAGGAATTTTATTCGGCCTTATTTTACTAATCGGCGGCGGCCTCTATGTGACAGGCTACGGTGCTATGCTCGCGGGCTCTGCTTTCGTCAATTATCAGCAGCCAAGAGGGGTTTTTGACCCTGAGCAAACTGTCGCACCTCCCGCTTATAGTGACAATGCATACTGGGCATCACTTCCCTCTATGGTTGACCCGGCGGATCTTGTGCCGGCAGGCATCCCGTCCGAACCACAAGGCGAGCGCCCGGTAGACACTTTCTTCATCCATCCTACGGGTTTTCTGACGTCGGGCAGTTGGACCTCGCCAATGGACCCTGATTCTGGCACTGAGGAGAACACTCAATGGATGATGGCCAATCAGGCCAGTGCCTATAACGGTTGTTGTAACATCTACGCGCCGCGTTATCGTGAAGCAAACATTTTCGTTTATTTTTCTACTGACCTCGAGCGCCGGGATGCGGTGCTCGGGTTTGCCTACGAGGATGTTAAAAGGTCTTTCGAGTATTACCTCGAACATTACAATGAGGGCCGTCCTTTCATCATCGCTAGCCACAGTCAAGGTACCCATCACGCTATTCGCTTGTTAAAAGAAGTAGTCGACTCTTCAGACCTACACCAGAGGATGGTTGCTGCTTATATCATTGGTGGCGCCATCATTCCGGTTTCACCCCGCTGGTTCGATGCAATGACGCATATCAAGCCCTGCAAGAGCGCAGAGGATCTTCACTGCGTCGTTCATTGGGACACCATGCCCGACGGCGCCAACCCAATGGAGCGCCCTGAGCCAAGCCTCTGCACTAACCCTCTGTCGTGGAAGGTCGACGAGGAAATGGCACAGGCATCACTCAATGCCGGTGCCGTGGCACCTGCCGGCATTTACAACGTGACCTTTGGCCAAAAAGAAGACTCATCAAATAACCAGGTCTTTGATAAGCTCTCAGCGCCTGTAAAAGGTCAAACATGGGCGCAGTGCAAAGACGGCTCATTGTTTGCCAAAGATCAAAAGGGTACGGCGTTTTTCGCCATGGGTTCAGACGACATGGGTACCTACCACGGTCTCGACTACGCGTTGTTCTATATGAACATACGTAACAATGCAGTACTGAAATCCAATTTGTTTATAGAGCGTACAAAACAGCGAAACGCAGACTAGACCATGACTGAATTACTCAATTTCCTCATCGCGCACGGCTATGCCGTTATCTTCGCTTGGGTCGCGCTTGATCAAGCGGGATTACCGCTGCCCGCCGTGCCATTGCTGCTCGCTGCCGGCGTATTGATTGGCATGGGTCAGATGTCTTTGCTACTGGTACTACTGACCGTGCTGCTGGCGTCCGTTC
>ERZ1047821.2383-NODE-2383-length-11370-cov-5.535926_pt1 | contig 11370 bp, 12 predicted proteins | sample MGYA00383096_ERZ1047821 | MGnify/ENA primary metagenome ERZ1047821 (study PRJEB29581, sample SAMEA5548366) | metagenome | biome: marine; feature: coastal; material: water | depth 25 m | study: Short-term variability in the microbial, nano- and picoplankton... | reverse complement strand
GCAATGCTAGCGGTTTATCCAACACCTCTTTTAATATAATGGCTTTCTTCAAGGATTTATTGGAATTAAATAAGTCTGATCGAAGTGCCTTCTTTTTGGCCCATTTTTTGCCAATATGCAACTCTTTGCGATTTGCCAAATTGGAATGATAAATATTTTCTTCAAAGGCTTTCGACTGTTCATCAATGTGAGATGAATGCTCTTCAATATGTTCGGGCACATGGTAAGGCTCCGATTCCACAGTCTCTTCTACAGAATCCTGTACAGGGGAGACTTCCGGTTCTCCTTTAAATGCTTGTCCAAATAGATCACTAAGCATGGAGTCAAGGTTGGGTTGTGGTCCTTCGGCAGGTGAATCCTGAGGCATATCCCAATCTGGATCTGATTCGATATCTCGACGCTTTGCGTCCTGATTACGTTTTTTCATGTATCCAGAAATCAAATAAAGAAGAAGTATGCCCAGCCATTCCATATTAAATCTCCGGCCTTTCTAATAAATATAAAACGCCATTTGAAAACACTTCATCCAAACCAGGAATCCAGGAAAATGGATTTTTCATTTTTGGTAATCCAAACCGAAATGAATATGCCGGACGAACAAACCACTTACTTTCTTTTTTTACATGGTAGCCAATTGATTTTATCAGGTTTCTCATTTGACGAATTGATATTCTAGTTTCTTTTGTGGATATTAGGTAATTGATTTTATTTACAGGACAACTAATCAAATTCAAATATGCTTTGTAAATGAAATTCGGCAAAACATGTAGATAAGGCAATTTCCCCAGCAGCGTTGGGACAGTTTGTTGATGTCCTGCATAGGCACAATACTTGGGAGGAAATGACATAAACAACTTTCCTCCTGGTTTCAGCAAATTGAAAATATTCGCTAAGGCTGTTGTCTTATCTTCTATATGCTCAATCACATCCCGAATCACAATAGTATCATATTTTTCAATGATTTCATTTGAATAGGAATCCGGTTCACAAATATTTGCCTGAAATAGATGCAGTGCATTGGGCTCATTCAACAAAAGCGCATTATTAAACCGAACATCTGAGAGTTCCAATCCCGAGCAAATTGCGCCCTTGTTTTGATAGAATTTGAGCAATCCTGCTTCGGCACATCCAATTTCCAAAATTCGTTTACCGGCAACATTAATGTCACCGATAAAATCGAAAAGAAAATTTTCACCATACCATTGTTGCTCACGGTAACACCGTAGACAACGATCCGAGACCTGATCGGTCACTTGTGTTGGAATGGAAATATCCAAAACAGGATTTCTTACTAAAATTTAGTTATCTTTGACAGGATTATCGTCAGATGTTTCAGCATCGGAGCCTGCAATGGCATCACGCATACCTGTATCAGATTTAATATTTTCCATCTTATAATAATCCATAATTCCCAGATTTCCATCCCGGAATGCCTGCGCCATAGCTTTGGGAACTTCGGCTTCTGCCTCTACAACCTTGGCTTTCATTTCCTGGGTTCGCGCTGTCATTTCCTGCTCTTCGGCTACAGCCATAGCACGACGAGTTTCTGCTTTCGCTTGGGCCACACGTAAGTCTGCCTCTGCCTGATCAGCCTGTAAAGATGCACCAATATTTTTCCCCACATCCAAATCGGCAATATCAATGGAAAGAATTTCAAATGCAGTTCCAGCATCTAATCCCTTTTCTAATACAGCACGAGAAATATTGTCCGGATTTTCTAATACAGCAGAATAATTTTGAGCAGATCCGATTGCGGAAACAATTCCTTCACCTACGCGAGCAATAATGGTATCATCGGTAGCTCCACCAACTAATCCGGGAATATTTGTCCGCACAGTTACACGGGCACGGGCTTTGAGTTCAATCCCGTCTTTGGCAACTGCAGCAAGGAACCCTTCCATGGGTGCATTAATAACTTTGGGATAAACAGAAGTTTGTACCGCTATTAGAACATCTCGTCCCGCAAGATCGATTGCAGTGGCTGTTTCGAATGTGAGCGGAATATTTGCCTTGTCAGCAGCTATCATGGCAGACACAATATTTTGAACTTTCCCTCCTGCGAGATAATGTGTTTCTAGCATGTCAGGGGCAATGTTCACTAATCCTGCTTTATGGAGATTGATCACTCCATCAGTGACCAACCTTGGTGATATTTTTCGCAATCGCATACGAATTAAATCCACAATTCGGATCCGACCCAACCCAAGAGATACGATACCTTGTATCCACATTCCAACAGGGACAAAATACAAAATTAAGATCACCGCAAAGGTGATCATGGCTAACATTAACATTTGGACTACAGGCATAATATTGCTCCTTTTTTATTCTTTAATTAATTCTCGTACAAGGATTCGGTTTCCATCAACGGACATAACCTTAATCTCTGTACCTTTTTCAATGAAATCTCCTTCGCTTACCACAAATACTCGCTGATTACTAACCTTTACCCACCCAGATGGATGAAGGTCTGAATCCGCAATTCCAATTTCTCCAGTCAGAGATTCCCATCCAAATGTATTGGTATAGCCATCCTCCTTTTTCTGGACGTCTGGCGCAGTGAGTTGTTCCCAGAATTTTGTTTTAATCATAATTTTTCCAAGAAGATAAAGGCCAATGATCGCTCCTATGATTCCAATTAAAAACCCATCCATCGTTTGATTCATAATTTCATCACCCACAGGAACCTCCGGTAATAATAACAAATAAAGCCCATAAAGCATGAGCCCGATTCCACCAACACCCGCTACTCCAAATCCCGGAATAACAAGGATCTCCAAGAGTAAAAGTGCGAGCCCGGCAAAGATAAACATCATGTCTGACATAGTAGCTAACTCAGCAATATAGGATGCACTTAAGGATAAAATTAAACAGGTTAGTCCTACAAATCCTGGAATACCCCAACCTGGACTTTGGAGTTCAAATAAAATTCCAAGAAATCCGAAGGTAGTTAAAAGGGAAGCAACAACAGGATTGGTTAAAAACCGAACCACTGCTTCAGACCAATTCTCACTGGATTCTGTCACGACAGCATTAGAATAACCAAGACTATCCAGCAACGCATCCATTGTTTCGGCAGTCCCATCAGCAATATGATATTTTAAGGCCTGATCAGTGGTAAGCGAAATCAACTTCCCTTCTTTCCGGCCTTCAATATCGGTTACTTCTACTGAATCACCATCAATTATAAGGTGAGTAAAGTTCAATTCTTCGTCCACCATTCCCCGGGCAATCTCTTTACTACGCCCCCTTTTTTCTGCCGTGGAAGCCATTTCTTCCCTCATGAAACTAATAACCTTTTCACTTCCTTTTTTCCCAGACATGTCCACGGCTGTAGCGGCACCAATAAGTCCACCTCCTGTCATATAAATTTTTTCACAGGAGAGGGAAATCAATGCACCGGCTGAAATAGCACGACGATTTATAAAAGCGATTGTTGGAACTTTCGAACCAAGGATTGCATCTTTAATCTGGGTGGCGGCATCCACGCGGCCACCAAAGGTATTAATATCAAAAATAACTGCTTTGGCGTTGTTGGCTTCAGCCTCTTCCAAAGCCCTTTCAATAAAAGGCGGTAGCCCAAGGTCAATAACTCCATTGATGGGTACTCTGTAAACAATATCGGGGTATATAATTGAGAAACAGAATAAGATGGTTAATAAATTTCGTCTCATAGGCTGGAATTTCATACGAAAGTGAAGATAGGGGAAACAAAAAAGGAAAATTAATCCATAAAAATGCAACGATAAATCGAGAGTGCAAATCCGTAATTTCTTGGCGCTTAATGAAAACATCACACCAAATTACCTATTATACTTTAATTCTGTTGAAAAAGTGCATGTCTGCAATGTCAGCAAAAATGCGGTATCAATTTGCATCAAGACTAGCCAGTGTATTGTATAATTATGTTCCTAAACGAAAAAAACAAGTAATCAAAAACCTGAATAGGGCTTTCCCGGAATGGTCTGGCTTGAAGGTGGAAAACCTTGTAAAAAAGATATATGTTTTTTTTACGCATAATATGGTCCAGTTTTTTGCTTTTCCTAAATCCTGGGATGGTATCGAAATTGAAGTGACCGGGAAAGAAGCGCTAGATAAAATCATGAGTCAGAAAAAAGGCTGTGTTATGATTTCTGCCCACTTTGGCGTGTGGGAAATTTTCGTGAAATGGATGGGTGAATATAATGCCTTTTTTTCGGGTGTAATTCAAAGGCAAAAAAATCGTGGGGCGAATCGGTTCTTTCACGAACAACGTGGATTAACAGGTGCTGTACAGATATATCGAAAAGAATCGCTGGATACAATGTATGATATACTTGCTGAAAATGGAATTCTGGCATTGGTAAGTGACCAAGATGCAAAACGAAAAGGAGTGTTTGTGGATTTTTTTGGTACACAGGCTTCCACGCCAAAAGGTGCTGCATTATTTCATCAAAAATCCGGTTCTCCCTTGGTTTTTGGTGTTTGTATTCAGATAGCGCTTCATAAATATCGGGTTGAGTTTGTACCAGTAATTCCAAAAAGTAAAAGCCTTCAAGATATTATCCAAGCATATACAACTATCATTGAAAAAATGGTCCGAAGATATCCTGAACAATATTTTTGGTTTCATCGAAGATGGAAGACAAAACAGAGTTAAAAGCTGTGATTAAAATAATATATTGGGAAAATGAAACTGTCGTGGAATTAGCGTGTTCCGTATTAAAAAATGGTGGTGTTATTGTTTATCCAACAGATACCCTTTATGGATTTGGATGTGATGCAAAAAATGAATCTGCCATTGAAAAAATCAATGCTATAAAAGGTAGAAAAGCTCCCATGAGTGTCTTGGCACCGAATAGAGAAATTGCAGCAAAATGGATGAATATATCTCAACATGAAAAAAATATTGTTTTAGAAAAATTAGGAGGATTTACAACAATAATCGTTCCAGTTAACGATGGGATTACTTCACCATCCATTACTGGCAATAATCAAACTCTTGGACTCCGAATTCCAGATCATAAATTTTGTCAAAAATTATCCGAGGCATATCCAAACCCCATCACTACCACAAGCGTGAACCGAACAAGGCAAGAACCTTTGACAAATCCGGAAAAAATTCTATCCGAATTTTCCCGTGAGATTGATCTCATTATTGAGGATGGCATTATTGAAGGCAGTGGCTCCACTATTTATAATTTTCAGGATAGAAAACTAAATATCATAAGATCATGAGATCAATTATTCTCATTTTATCTTTTTCATTTTTATGCGGGACAAATGTCCCCTTCAAGGTTGGGGAATCACTGAATTACAAGGCTTCTTTTTCGGGGATAGATGCAGCAACTGGTCGTTTAGAAGTGCTTGGAATAGAAACGATTAATAATGTTTCCACTTACCATGTACGATTCAGTGCTAATACCCATGGAGTTGCAAATTTTCTTTTCCCAATTCGAGATATGATTGATCTTTGGCTCGATGAAAACTCACTAGTACCGATAAGGGTTAAAAAAAATATCAGTGAAGGAGAATACGAAGAAAAGAGCGTGTCCAATCTTTCACAGAACCAAGGATTTGCAATTGTCAGAAATGATACTATCTCAATGGGAATGGGAACTCATTCCCCTTATTCTTTATTTTATTTTTTCAGAAATAAAAATTTATCAAAAATTGACGGAGAAATATTTTCTACGATTGAAGGAAAGAAAATCACTCCATTAAAAATGAAAGTGACAGAAGGAATTAATATTGGAGTACCAGTAGGAGATTTTAATTGTACAAAAGTGACACCGACGCGAATTGATAAAAAGAAATTCAAGAATGAAGCCACCATGTCCATTTGGTTCTCTAATGATGAACATAGATACCCGGTTCAGATTTGGCTAAAGATGAAATTTGGGGCATTAGTCCTGAAATTGGACGAGATTACTAATTAAATAATCGGCTAATATCGTTGAACACAACTGTCACCATGAGCATTAATAAAAATGCCATGCCGATCTGTTGAATTGTAATTCGAGCTTTCATAGTTAAAGGACGTCGAAGAATCCCTTCAATCAAATGAATCATAATATGTCCGCCGTCTAATCCGGGAATCGGCAAAATATTAATGAAAGCCAGATTTACGCTGATCAATGCCATAAATGTGAGAAACGGGATCCATCCTGCTTCTGCTGTTTGACCGGCTAATTGAGCGATCATAATAGGGCCACCAAAATCAGACATAGACGCACCGCCACTTCCAAGCATTTTTAAACTCATAATGATCATCCCAAAACTGCCTTCTGTTCGCAACCATCCAATATTGAATGCTTCACCTATGGTCATATCTCTGTAGAACACTTCAGGTATGATTCCGATAACGCCAAGAGTATCAATCCCGGCATCGGTTGGGACGGGCATAAATGATGTGGTGATATCCATTTTAATTTGAATATCATTTCTTAAAATCGTAAGAGAAATATCTGTGTTAGGCTGAGTATGGATAGATTTTGTAAGATCATTCCATGTTTCAATGGGTTTACCATTAATAGATATTATATGGTCTCCTGGTTGGATACCTGCTGCCATGGCTGGCATATCCGGTTGTAATTCAGCCACAATGGGCTCATCTGAAACTTCCGGCATACCTTGCGTGTATCCTATTGCAGAAAATATTGCAAATGCTAAAATAGTATTCATAATCACGCCAGCGCTCATAACCCATAGCTTCGCCCAAAGTGGTTTGGACATGAATTCATCGTCTTCATAATTGATCTCTGTATCCATGCTCTCATCAATAATACCAGCCATTTTCACATAGCCACCCAAAGGTAGCAGCGCAATCACATATTCAGTTTTAGATCCTATTCGACCAGGTTTGGAAATCATTTTTTTAAAAACAGGCTGCCAGGATAAACGTCCATGTGATCTTTTATAAAAGAAAAGGTGGAATAACCAACCATCATTTATTGATGTGAGAGATACAAATCGTGGCGGAATTCCGATTGAAAATCGCTCTACGCGAATTCCAACGGACCGAGCAGCGATAAAATGTCCGAATTCGTGGATGGTGATAAGAACACCAAGTATGAGAATGGTTGCCCAGATACTTGTCATAGGATTAAGTCTACTAAATAATGTTTTTTAAGTTCCATGGAATCAAAAGGATTCAACATGGTTTTTTACCCAACTGTCTAATTTTTTCAAATGTTCCAATGACGGATGTTCTTTCCAATCATGATGTTTCATAGAAGATTCTATGATTCTTGGAATATCCGTGAATTTGACCTCTCCATTTAAGAAACGATATACGGAATAATCGTTGGCCAAATTTAAGACAGCACCGGAAGTACCCAATTTTTCCAAGGAATCGAAGGCTAATTTAATACAGGGAAACCGCTCAAAGTCTGGTTCTTCAAAAGTTAGGTCACCGCATTTTAAAAAATCCAATTGTTCCCATGGCGCTTCCAGATGTCGTGGATAAGTCAGTGCATATTGGATAGGAACTTTCATATCCGGTACGCCCATTTGTGCTTTAATGGCACCATCTTTCATTTCGATCATGGAATGAATAATAGATTGGGGATGAACAACAATTTTGATTCGATCCGGTGTAAATCCAAACAACCAAAATGCTTCGATAACTTCAAACCCTTTGTTCATCATGGTGGCACTGTCGATGGTGATCTTCCGTCCCATATCCCAGTTTGGATGATTTAACGCTTCATCCACGCTTATATTATCAAATGTTGTTATATCTCGAGTGCGGAACGGTCCGCCGCTTCCAGTTAAAACAAGGCAACGGACATCATCCATATTTTCTCCAACCAAACATTGCCATATGGCGGAATGTTCGCTGTCTACGGGAAACAATTTCGCACCGGATTTATCCATGGCTTTCTGAATAATATCGCCAGCCATGACCAAACTTTCTTTATTGGATAAGGCTACATCTATCCCAGATTCAATGGCTTTTAATGTCGGTTCCATGCCTGGAGTACCTACGAGGCCGTTCAACAGAATATCCACATTATCTCTTGCTGCTAATTCCAAAAGGCCTTCTCGTCCTGTGAGTATTTCAATATCTAAATGCATCAGTGCATTTTGCACATCAGGGAAAGCTGATTTATCCACAATGCAAATGGCTTTTGGTTGAAATTCTTTTGCCTGTTGAATCAATAATTTTGCATTCCTATTGGCGGATAAATAAATGATATCTAACTCATCCTTGAGATGAGAACTAACCTTTAAGGCATTCACACCAATAGAGCCGGTGGATCCTAAAATGGAAATTCGTTTTGACATTAGAAGAGTTCTTTTTGGATGAAAAATGTTACCAGTGTTCTACCAGGATGAATTCGGGTACCGATGCCATATTTGAAAAACGAATAGGACTTTAGTGCATCCGCACCAACAAAGTTTATCTGTCCTTTCATGCTTGATGGTTCACTATACCCTTTATAAGACCGTTCATTAAAAAAATTGGAACCGATGCCAATTCGAAATTGAATTGATTTCCATTCAATCCATTTTCTAATATCAAAGGTAAGAGACGTAAGACGAAAATGACTTAATCCTTTTAGATCGACCCTTTGAATAGACGAAACCCAATTTAATGTATCTCCCCCGCCATAATAATATTGAATTCCGGCACCTAGAATTTGAGGGGACTCTTTCGCAGTTGAAAAGCCAAAAAGTTTACCTGTGATGGCGAGATTTCTTGTGACCTTGATCCCGAAATCAAAGTTTGGATATTCTCCAATTATTTTTTTTATTGATGATAAGGTTCCGGATTGGATGATGATTCGATTATTACTCGCGGGATCCATGGCAGGAGATTCACTCAACCAAAAAGATGATGATCTAATAACCGATTTTGAATCGCATTCTTGGCAACCTATAGAATCGAATCCAAAATCTGCTGATTGAGAAAAAATTGTCCCCGAAAGAGCCAGAATAATGAAAATGAAATTCACAGTAAAACTAAATAATACCCCGTTCTGATGAACGGATAAAATCAAGAATTTGATCCTTATATTGGGATGCCTCGATCTGTGTGTCAATTTTTTGTAGTGCTTCACTCCGATTCAACTCTGAACGGAAAAATAATTGATAAAACCCTTTAATAATTTTTCGATCCCCTGCAGCAAATCCACGTCTTTTTAAACCAATTCTATTTGTCCCGCCAAAACTTAAGGGCTCTCCTGCAGCCAATATAAATGGAGGTACATCCTGAACTACACGAAACCCACCTCCAATAAAAGCATGGGCACCAATTCTGCAAAACTGATGAACCAGAACACCGCCTCCCAATGATGCCCAATCTTCAATTTCTACATGTCCCCCAAGTGTTGTCATGTTTGCCATAATTACATTGTTACCTAAAATACAATCATGAGCTACATGTACATAAGCCATGAGTAAGCAATCTGAGCCAATTTTTGTTTCGCCCAGAGCTTTGGTGCCACGATTGACTGTAACGAATTCGCGTATAGTTGTTCTTTCGCCAATGATTGTGTTTGTTAATTCACCACCAAATTTCAGATCTTGAGGAATTTCACCAATGGAACTAGAATGAAAAATCCTGCAGTCTTTACCAATGGATGTATTTTCACCAACAGTTACATGATTTCCAATGGTTGTATTATCACCTAGAAAGACATTTGCTTGAATTATGGAGAAAGGCCCAACACAAACATTGGTACCCAGTTCGGCAGACGGATCAATTAGTGCCGTTGGGTGAATAGAATTGGAAATATTATACCTCTGGGCGATCTACAATATTTGCAGAAAGGAATGCTTCGGCCACAAGCTTATCATCCACAAAACACTTGCCATGGAATTTACAAATACTGAGTTTTTTTCTTACAAGATCCATATAAATCTTGAGTTGGTCACCCGGAATAATTGGTTTTCTAAACTTTGCCTTATCAATAGTTGAAAAAAGCATATTTTTTGATAGTGGATTTTCCACCTGGCTCAACATAAGAAATGCACCGGCCTGTGCCATGATTTCCAATGAAAGGACTCCCGGCATTATCGGTTGATTAGGGAAATGGCCTTGGAAATATGGTTCATTTATAGTCACATTTTTAATAGCAACTAAAGATTTCCCCGGATCTATCATTTCTAATTTATCAATCAAAATAAATGGATACCGATGAGGAAGAACTTTTATAATGTCATTTATTTTAAAAATAGTCTTTTGTGAAAAATCAGTCATTTATATTTTCTGTCCATAATTCAGCCAATTCTTTGGCATATTGCTTTTTAAGTTTTTTTACAAATTCTACATTGCTGGCATGACCGGCACGAGCTGCGGTTACATGACCTTTAATGGGGACACCTAACAAGGCAAGATCTCCAATTAAATCTAAAGTTTTATGGCGAACAGGCTCGTTCTTAAAACGAAGAACCTTCCCATTCAATATACCATTAGCACCTTGGATGATGGTATGCTCAATGCCAAACAAATCCCTTAATCTATCAATCTCTGAAGTATCAATTTCCTTATCAACGATTACCACAGCATTGTCTAAAGCACCTCCTTTAATAAGCCCCTGTTCTTTCAACATTTCGACTTCACTTAAAAAACAAAATGTACGGGCAGGTGCTACTTCAAAGGCAAAATCTTCTTCCATATTATAGATTGCTTCATACTGGGTTCCTAGTGCCGGGAGAGGATATTCTACCATAAATGTAATTCTGAATCTATCTGAGGGAATTACGTGAATATCAATATCACGATAGGGATTTGTATAGTTGACCGCACGTGTAATTTCTAAAACCTTTCTTTCTTGTTTTTGAATTTTGATCCCGGCTTTAATCAAACATTCCACAAAATCTTTAGCACTACCATCCATCACAGGCGGTTCTTTGCCCGTGAGTTCAATGAGTATATTATCGATTCGGAGACCACTCACTGCAGCTAATGCATGTTCTACCGTATGGATGCGAACATCATTTTCTTCTATAGTTGTCCCTCGAGAAATATCCACTACATGGTCAATATCTGCTTTTACCTCTGTAGTGGGTGAAATATCAGACCGCACAAACCTGATACCATAATTTTCTGGTGCTGAATGAAATGTAATGCTTGAATCAACACCGGTATGAAGTCCAACCCCTTGGCAGGACTGACTTGTTCTAATTGTTCTTTGTTTTCTTTCCATTCTGAAATTTACCCCTTTTTCCTATCTTGCAACAATTGGTCAAGCTTTTGACTCATCCTAGTGATGTCCTGTAATTGGGCTTCTCTTTTATTATGCTCTCTAATCTCTCGAGCGGGAAAACCAGCATAAACTTTCCCACCTTCTAATGATTTTGTTACACCAGATTTTGCGGCGAAAACTGAATTTGAGCCAATTTTTACATGCGGCGCAATACCCACTTGCCCTGCAAACGTGC
>ERZ1047821.2372-NODE-2372-length-11401-cov-4.523004_pt1 | contig 11401 bp, 9 predicted proteins | sample MGYA00383096_ERZ1047821 | MGnify/ENA primary metagenome ERZ1047821 (study PRJEB29581, sample SAMEA5548366) | metagenome | biome: marine; feature: coastal; material: water | depth 25 m | study: Short-term variability in the microbial, nano- and picoplankton... | reverse complement strand
TATTAAACTCCGCGTTGTTGGATTGCTCGACGCGCGCAACGCCAGTGCCATTCATCACGATATTGGTTTGGGGTGCGCCAGCATAACTCGCGCTACCTTGAAGCCCGGCGCGTGTTCCTGCGCCTATCGTCACGACTAAAGTTCTGCAGAGCACATCTTCGCTAGTCTGCAGCTTGGGAACCGGCGCAGATTGCATGCGATAATTCGATTCCGCCAGCTTGCCGCTAGGAAGGGAGTCTATCAGTACCTGTCGATTTTCAGTCATGCTGCTTTTCCTTGGTGATTTTCTTTGGTTTTTTTGCTGAGGGAAGCGGGTTCATTGCCAATCTCGAAAATAGTCTTTGTAAGATGAGTTGCCTCTCGAGCGTAAACAGGCAGTTAAAAAGCAGCTTAAACGTGTTCAGAAACAGGCACAACTTATCCTGGCAGATAACGTCAAGAAGCGCCCACTGAAAGAACATCTCTACATGCGCTATATTGCTGTTGTTAACTTTGGTTTTGTGTGAGCTCTGTCCAGCGATACAAGCTCTAAGCGGCCCTTTGGAATGACCGATGTAGAACAGTGGGTGTCTCAATCGAGACATGAGAACTGTTGAGCTAAGGTCTGCTTTCCATAATAGCAGCCCTTAGGCGGCTGATTTATCTGTTGCGCGTGTTTCTTTTATTGCTCTAACAGCCTCTTTTGCCTGATGGCTCACGTTGACCAAGAATTGCAACGGTGGGTTGGAACCAGCTTTAAAAATCCCGCAAAGATGTTTTGCTGGACCAAGTCCTCCTTTAGGTCCCTGAGCTTCGCCCGAACCCCGGCCAAGATTCATAATGGTAGCGCCGGCGTCTTGCGCAGCCTCAACCCATGTTTGTATGGCGACATGTCCTGCACCCTTAAGAATCGAGCCTGGGTCGACCGCCGGTGTGTGAAAGAGTGCGCCATGGCCGAAAAGAAAACCTAAAATCATAGCGACAGGTTTTCCATTTTCTAATACCTCGATGATGCGCACCTGATCGTGTTTCGATAATGCTACAACGAGTTGTCGGGTCCAGTTTCTATAAAAATCATTTTTAGAAAATCGGGATATGTCATCACGGTTTTTCCAACGTTGCTGGTGAAGTACAAAAAGGCGTTCGAGGCTCGTTTTAATACTTTCTGTTTCTGCATAGGTATTGACGCTAATGATTGCACCGTCTCTCTCTGCGCGTTTAAGCCTTGCCTTATTTTTCTTGCGTAACTTTTCTATCCTTGGAGCAGGTAAATCTACAATCCATGCTTCCGCCGTTTTTTCAGTTACCACACTTTGGCCTTGAGACTTCATCATTTGCCTTAGCCCGCTTTCGATTCGACTCGGCCCTAACGAGATGACATCAGATTGCTCTCTAAGTTTGGCTATGATGCCCATCGCAGCGTTAGGGTGTTCAGGGTCTAGCAGGAGGTCCGGAGTTATTGCGGGACGTCCGCTGCCACCAAGCCATCGGGCAACCCGAATGGCCTTGGTTTTTTTTATTTCAAAGGCACCAGCCGCAACCACTTTCTGACCGATTTCAGCAGTGATGATCAAAGGTGTGGATTTTTCGACGAGCAACAGTGTTGCTCTTAACCAAGCAGCCGAGCTGGTGGGATTTGGAATAGTTTGCTTCAACAAAAGTGCGTCCCACTTACTATCGAGCAAGCGACTGGCATCCTGCCCGAATGCCGCTCGAATGTTGGTTGCTTCTGGCAGGTTCTCTTTTTCTTGGGCTGATCGCATAGCTATTTTGTCACTTTAAATTCTTGTTTGATAAATCGTTTCTGAACAGAGGTATGCAATCTCTGTGCCACCTCTGCAGCAAGTTTGTCTTAGGTCGCAAGCTTTATCGTGTTCCCGGGGGGTGCGCGATTGCCAGAAAGTTGACCCAATTCATAGGTTTGTTTAAGGAAACTTCTGAGCACCGAATGACTGCCAGCCATTTCTAGTTGGTTCTCAAAAACGGTAAGTTTTATTTGGCCATTCGCCGCGAGGGATTTAGCGAGATGACGAATCTCATCGTCTGCTGGACGATCCGTGTAGCTAAAAAAGCGAAGGATGGGTCGGCATGGGATTGTGTCAAATGCTCTTGTTTCCAATTTTCCTTTTGTCATCGACTTGTAGTACTCATGAATTGCTGGGATGCCAGTGACAAGCTTTGCGTACTTGAAAAAATCAGCGCCCATGCGATTGGCAAGGTCGATAGTCATAGCCCGATTCGCTTGAAATTTTAGTTCGAGGTGGAAAGCGCCGGAGTAAAAGTCGCAAGCTGCTAGCGCTGCAAACGTCTCGCGTAAAATTTCAGCCGTCATGTCTTCGGGCAGGTCCGGCCCATGTAAATACCAGGATGGTCTTGTAAATTCAGGGAGGAAGTCGGTATAGCACTCCTCTGTGATCAAATGCACATGCGGTGTACCATCCTGAATAACGCCCTCCACATCAAATTGTCGACCAGAAAGGAATTCCTCGATAACGCAATGCTCCTGACCGAGGTCTCTGCAAATATGATCGACAGCAGCAGAAGCTTCGGCCTTCGTTTTCACATATGTTATTCCCTTGGAGCCCTGTCCAAACGGTGGCTTCACAACCGCAGGCAGGATCGTTGCGGCGACCTTGCTAGCGTCTCTGGTCTGTTCCCATGCGGGTACATTCATATCTGCGTCCGTTAACCTTTTGCGCATGAATGTTTTGCTAAGACTTGCTTGAACAGATGCTTCAGAGAATCGCGTATCGTTGTCCAATAGTCGATTTACTTCAGCATAAATTGGGATCAGATTGTCATCCTGTGGCATTAACACTGTGTTGCACTTGAGATTGCGAGCCGTCTGAAGAATCAGAGGAATTTTTGCTCGGTCGTAAATGTCGACGGCAACTGAGCGGCAGGCGAATCGCCAGTTTGCTTGATCCGGAGATGAGTCAAACAAGAAGACCTTGTGTCCTGTGAGGTTGAGTTGTTCCACAAGTTCTCTGGTATGGAATCGACTAGCTAAAACAATAACCCACTCCTTGTCACACCGAATTCTGTTCATTAACTGATACAGCGGAGATAGAAATCTTGTTGCAATACGCAACACCAACTTTATTTTCAGCTTCAGAGAATGGTTAACGTTTTTTGCTTGCATTGGCTTTACCTGTTCGATCGTGTCCGTTGTAGTGGTTTGCAATTTCCTTGCCAAGCCGTTTGCCCGTCATTCGTTGCAATTTGCGAGGTGCAGGCTCGCTTTGCTCGCAATATGCGGTTATAGATCGCGATTTGCGAGTGAGTCTAAGTGCGCACGTTTGTATTGCTGGCATACTTTTTGCTCGTTGTTTCACCATGCAGGGCTTTGAAAAGGCTGCAACAAGGCCTACGCAGAGGTTGGGCACGGCAATAAAAACTAAGGTGAAACGAATGAATATGCAAAGCAATGCAAAACAGGGCGAGAGAATTTGCGAAGCGGGAACGCCGGATAATTCGCTAGACCTTTCAATTCTCATCGTCAGCTACAACACAAGGGATTTGACTTGCGAGTGCATCAAGTCAATTAACGACAGCAACTTGCAAATGCGTTACGAAGTAATCGTCTACGACAATGCCTCAGATGATGGTAGCGCGGACTCGATTGAAGCGCAGTTTCCAGAAGTAAGGCTGATACGATCCGATACAAATGTTGGTTTCGCAGCAGCAAACAATATTGCAGCTGGATCAGCACTGGGAGGCTGGGTATTGCTTTTGAACCCAGATACTCAGGTACTCGATAAGGGTATCGCGCGTTTGTTTCAGTATGCAGTGACAACGAACGAAAGGGGTATTTTTGGCGGCGCCTCTGTTACACCGGGAGGTGCTGTCGATTTCAGAAGTTGCTGGGCGAGACCCGGATTGTGGGGGTTGACCATGAGGGCATTAGGTGTCTCAAGCCTCGCTAAAAAATCCAAGGTGTTCAATCCTGAAGAGATGCCTGACTGGCAGCGCGACACGATTAAGGAAGTTGACGTGATTACGGGGTGTTTTCTCATGCTGAAGAAAACCACTTGGGATGAACTCGGTGGGTTCGACGTAGACTATTTCATGTATAGCGAAGAAACAGACCTTTGTCTGCGTGCCGCAAGAAACGGCATATCCCGTATTTTTTATCCGTACGCACGGGTGCTTCATATTGGTGGCGCTTCAGAACGGTCCAAGCCCCATAAGACCATCAAGTTGTTTCGCGGTAAACGTCTATACTTCGAGAAAAATTATGGCTGGTTGGTTTCAACCTGCGCAGCGCTAATTCTTAATATCCATGTACTGACGCGTTTGTTGGCGTTAAGTGCTGGTCGCCTTCTTGCGGTGAGCAAAACAGATGAATTTCAACATTGGCTAATCGTTTGGCAAGAAAGGAAAACCTGGAACAAGCCCGAACGTCACCTAGGGCGAGATTTGAAATACACTTGCTCCGCCGCGAATGAACAGATCACGATCTGCAATGTCAGTGACTCAATCTCTCTGCCCTAGTCGCACGACATGCTCAAAAAATTGCGTTTTGACGTTTCTACTGGAACGTTAAGGGTGGTTCGTGCAGGCAAAACGCAACTTGCTTGACCGCATAAGCGTTTGCCAAGACGTTGGTTTCCGCCCAGGTTTTCGTCTGTGTGAGCAATGTCCGTCGAGATACTCGCGTGCGCCAGAAAGGCAAAGAATTGCGCTCATCGGAAAGGTTTGGAATATACTTTGACGGATTTTCGATGTCCATTCGGCGCAAAAATCGCTATTTCTAGGGTCGATTGTGGCAAATAAAGGTGAAGCACACCGACACCTGAAAAGACTATAATGGCAATGAAGTTGATCAAGTCGAGTCAAGAACAGTTTTGTCCAATACAACGGTAAATATTGCGGATCATCAGGCGCATCGTAAACTCATGGAAGTAGCGCTCGCGATGTCTGCGTTAAGAGATCTTGATTCGCTGCTTGATCAGATTTTGCGGGAAGCTAAAGACCTCACTCGCTCGGATGGCGGCACGGTATATTTAGCTGAAGATGACAGCACATTGAAGTTTGCCTTGCTGAAAAACGATACCCTGAAATTACATCAAATCGCTGAGCCGGGTAGTGAAATTAATTTACCTGATGTGCCGCTAAATAAGGCGAGCGGTGAAATGAACTTGAGTAATGTGGCAGCGGCGGCGGCTAACCTAGGTCAAACAATCGTTATCGATGATGTTTATGTCAATGAGGCCTATGATTTTCAGGGCACGCGAATCTTTGACCAAATGCTTGATTACCGCTCTGTTTCATTTCTTGCAGTGCCGTTAAGAAACTACCAAGGGGATTGCATCGGTGTACTTCAGTTGTTGAACGCTCGTAAGCGTGATGGCGAAGTGACCCGATACGATCTTAGTCAAATTCCCTTGGTTGAATCTTTTGCTTCTCTCGCCTCGGTTGCAATTCAACACCGTATGCTAATGGATAGTAGTGAAGATAGGATTAACGTAGCCATAAGCGAGCTCCACAAAACAAAAAAAGTTCTCGAAAGCATTGAGACGATTGACTCGGTGACCGGCCTTCGAAGAAGGGGTTATTTTGATGAGGTTCTTGTTAACGAGTGGCGCCGCGCGAGAAGACAGCGGCACGACCTTTCTCTGTGCATTCTTGAAATAGATCGCTTCGACCAAATCGCGCTAAACAAAGGCCCGAGTTTTGCCGAAGCCTGCCTTGTGACAGTCGCAAATGAACTTGGACAATTTTTTAAAAGGCCCTCGGATTTCTTTGCGTGTTTTGATGTTGGTTCGTTTGGTGTGATTTTGCCCTACATGACAACAGTCGAAGCTTTTGAGCAAATTGATAGATTGCGTGAAGAAATCCTCTCAAGACCCTTTATTGCTGGCGGTGAGAAAGTCAGAGTGACAATCAGCAGCGGTGTCGCTACGCTTGGCGCATTCGAAAAGGATAATTTATCAGACTTAATCCAGCTCGCATCGGCGTCTCTGATTCGATCAAAAGAATCAGGCGGAAACATAACTCATCAGCATGAACCTTAGTGAACAAGGGGGAAACAAAATTAGCATTCTGACGCTTTTATCAAGGTCCTTGACGGTCTTGGCCGCAATTTTGATCATCGTCTCCTGCGGCTCTAATCAGACCGCTAGCGATTCACCGGTCAATTACAAAGAAGTTGCGCTGAGTGAGTCAGACCAAAAGGTCGACCAGGCTGCAGTAAAAAGGCAGCCAGTGTCGGTCTCACCGATCACTCGAGATAGCGAACCACAACCTAGTAATGATTATGTTGTTGGTCCTGGTGACGAATTGACAATCAACGTTAATGGGGAGGAATCCATGCGGGAGCTAAGGTTGAGCGTCGATGGTAACGGCTTCATTCAGCTGCCTATTGTTAATCGCATCAATGTGTTGAATCTGAGTGTTGCGGAGATTCAGGAAAATCTTGTCTCCGCTTTCACTAGAGAGTTCATCGATCCTTGGGTTGTTGTCACTGTCTCTAGATACCGAAGTCGCCCGATCTATATGCTGGGGGAATTCCAGTCTCCGGGTGTCATACACATGGAAAGGCCCACTAACATCACGCAAGCATTGGGTCTTGCAGGCGGAATGACCGACAAGGCCTATTTAGAAGGTGCGCGATTACTGCGCGACGATAAAATTGTCGCGGTAGATGTCGAGGCGATATTGAATCAGGGAAGATTCGATCAAAATGTATGGCTTCGCTCTGGAGACACGCTGTATGTTCCGAGCGTTCAAGAATTGAAGATCTATGTCCTTGGTGCTGTCCAAGAACCCGGTGTTCAGCCCTACCAGAAAGAGATCGGTGTGCTAGCAGCCATTGCAGCTGCTGGAGGCGCGGTTAAAGGTGAGGCAAAACTCAAAGACACTCGTATTATTCGCACTTACTCAGCGGTAAGCGGCGAGTTGATGACGATAGATGTGGCTGACCTGTTGCGAGGCCGTCGACCAGACTTTCAGCTGCGCCCGGGAGATATCGTGTTCATTCCTAATCGGCCGATTGCGAATTGGAATCTTGTGATTAACCAAATTGCACCAACCTTCCAGTTGGTGAGTGATGTGCTCGCTCCCTTCGTCGAGATTGAGTTCTTAATACAAAATCAATGATGGTGGTTTAGGCGTGACTAAATTTTGGATCAATGTGAGACATGTCGCTCATGACTAGCCGAACTCTGTTTGGTACGAGATCCTTAAGGTGACTGACGATCCGACGTAACGGGCCAACAGGGGAACCGGGGCAGGTCGCAACTAAGGTGAGGTCGCATTGAGAAAAAATAAAATCTGAAGCGATATTCTTACCGACTGGGCCAATATTCAAAATGACAACGTCATAGTTTTGAGACAAGTTAGCAACCGCGATATGGATTTGGGCAAGTGACATTTGTTCCTCGGTAATAGCGCCTGTAATACCCAGTGGCATTAATTCGAGTCCGTGGTCATGTTGCTCGGTTTGCACCTTGCCGCCCATGACGTATTCTCGCCAGCCGGCTTCTCCGGTCTCGTTACTGGCTGTCGGGGATAATATTGTATTGACCTGAAGCGTCTTTAAACCAGACATTGAAAAGCTTGTAGCAAGCTGTGTAGCAATCGTTTCACTTTGGACCTGCTCGGAATCCGAGGTGACACCCATTACTCGCGCGCGTCTATTTTTATCCAGCGAAGGGATGCCGGCTAACTGTATGTTGTTCCTAAGGCGATAGACATTTATGTCCACCGCGCCGACCAATGATCCTTGATCAATAGACCGCAGTTGCCCGATTAGTGGGGTATCACGGTCAAATGTATCAAGGTCGTCAGTGTATTTCACTTTCGGCATAACGACCAGCACTGCAATAAAAAGGCCTATTACGCAAGAGAACCCAAATACAAAGCCGACTACTCCCAGAATTTTGCGCTGATCTTTGACGGGCTGAAGTGGAAGCGGTGCGCGAGAAACCAGCTCAACAGATCCAGGTACATCCAAGCGGCTTTCTAGTTGGACTTTTTCCAATGCCCGTTGAGTCTCATCGAGCAACTCGCGAAGCATGGCGGTCTCTTTCTCTAATGTCCGTAGCCGGATGGTTTTCGCATGCAACTCTTTCGCTTCTTGTTCAAGCTTGTCTCGCTGCGGACCCATATTGTCGAGTTTTTCCTTTAGCTCTCCTACTCGGTCCTGCCGTTTGCTTGCATCAGCGGGAATTTCGCCGCTCATTTTTAAGGCCTTGATTTGTTTTCGACGGTCGGCCATGGCTGTGTTGAGGGTGTCGATAGAAGCTTTAATCTCGATAATCTTTTTGCTTGTTGGCTGATAGCGGAGCTCCATCGTCGCCAGAGCGCTGAGCTTCTTGCTGTGCTCAAATAGCATAAGGTCCAGTGCATGATCTTCTACAAGCTCTTTCAGCAGAAGGTCATCGGCGATACCCGCACCCGCTGTTGTGCCATAGGTTTCAAGTTCCAGAACCATCCTTTTCAATTCTTCGATCGCCCTGTCTAGCGTTTGTAGCCCTTCGAGCTTATCGTTATGTGCGCCCACGACGGAATCCAATCCATACTCACCACCGAGCGCCAGTGTCTCTTCATTTTTGTTAGCGAGTTTGCTTGCCAACTCTCCCTCTCGGTTCTTTAACTCTCGAAGTCGATAACTACCACGATCACGCACTTGGTTTCGTTGGGCCTCAAGGTAAGTATCAAGCAGAGTATTTGCGTACAAGACCGCTTTCTCTGCATTATCAGTGGTCGCTGTGATTTTTATGACACTCTTGGACTCCGAGATTTTCAACAGCTGGCTCAGGCCAATAGGGCTAATATCGTTTTTGGGGGCCAACGTGTTGATCGCTTTTGCAGACTCTTCGATAAGGCCTGGGCTTGAAAGCATGCCGACTTGGGAATTAACAAATGCATCGAATGTGCGCGAGGCCATGGAGTTGCCTTCGTACATAATGAACGGCTGCGTGGCCGCAATACGGATGATGGCTTGGCTTTCATATTTTGGCGTGGCAATTAAAAACAGTGCAGTGCCGAGAAAAATACCTAACCCGATCCCGGCCCCTAGAAGCCGTTTGATTTTCCCTCGAAATCCTCGAACAAACCAATTGATGATATCGGGTGAGGGCTGATCCTCATCAATCAAACTGGTTACTTGTGCAAGCTGACCTTCATGGTGGGCGCTGGGCGGTGCCGCGACAGAATGACGTCGTTCTTCACCGGTATCGGCCAAAGGATGATTCATGCATATTCTCTGCTAGTTTCGTCTCTTTCCCAGGAGCCGGGTTTTCCGGGACGAGACAGAATGCCTTTGCATCTGATGTAGATGCTGATAAGCAGGTAAACAGGCAAGCTTAGCCAGACGGTCGGTTTGCGCAGAATTCGGGATATGAATTTTGCTAACCGTTGCCGAGAACCACCGTCTCCGTTGGCGTATCCCATTTTCTCAAGTTGAACGGTTCCTCTGATGGCTCGTAGCCGAATTTTGATGAGGCCGTCCAGTGTAGACGGCGCAGTCATCTTAAATGAGCAACTTTCGACAAACGCGCGCTCAGTGCTATAAAATTTGCGCCGAACTAGCTCGTCATCGTTGAGCACATCCGGAAACGGCGAAATGCGGGCGTGGCCGCTCTCAGAGACAGCGAACAGTCCGCCAAATTTACCCTGTTCGAAATAACTGTTGTATTGCCAGACTCGATAAAAAGCCCTAACGGCGGCATTCGAGCGCGACGCATTGATCTCCATTCGGCCGCAAGAAGCCAACGCCTTTACACCTTGCAGGGGGCGAATTAAATCCCTCAAGCTGTCTGTAGAAACACTAAGATCCGCATCAAGATAGATCCTAGGAAAGTAACCTGCCTCTGCATCGGCGTAGTTCAATGCGCCAACCTTCGATGCGACCGGTGTTTCAAGCAGCTTAACGAGCGGAAAGCGTTCTGCAACGATGCCTGCGGTATTGTCAGTGCAGCCGTTGCAAACAACGATGACCTCGAACTCGCCCGATTCTACTGTTTTGTAAATACCCTCTAGGCAACGCCCTATGACAGCAGCCTCATTGTGCGCGGGGATAACAATCGTCGCCTTCGTCGTAGAAGACATTGATCCAAGATGAATCTCTGTCATTTGTTTATGCGCTCAGCCTCGCCGGCATTTCGTTCGAGCCGATAAAACTGGATATCGAAGAAATGAGTGCCTGCCGTGAAGTGAGTTCACTCGCTACTGTGATGTCATTAGCTGACAATGCAGCATCGATGGCCTCGGCCAGATGTCCCTCGCTCTCGGCAACAAAAACATTGCTTAACTTTCTGAATTTGTTCACTGTCGCAAGCTGGTGGTCGTTACGATGCTCGCCGAATTTCGCCTCTCTAGGCATGATAACGATGGGCTTGGACATTTCCATGGCGGTAATGATCGAGCCCATACCTGCGTGCGAGATGAGTAATTCTGCCGACCCGACCTTCCGGTCGAACTCGTTGACGCCGAGGTAGTTTGAGCTTGAAATGGTCGACGGTGCGTATTTGCTTTCACCTGTTTGTGCAAAAACATCAAACTTGGCAGCCTTGGAAGCCCATTTGTCTACCGCTCTAACGAGACGGTCAAAGGGTAGTTGTGTGCCCACAGTAACAAATATCATATCTTTTCCCCAAATCCAGTGGTGCGTGTCTGATGACAGCGATTGTTCATTTTCAACGTAAATAATTCCCCTGCAAACGACATGCCAAAGGGTAAGCTGTTATACGAGAATTCGAATAAGCTAGTAAAAACAGCGAGATGTGAGGTTTAACCTAAATGAAGTTGGTGTCTGCTGCCGGCAAAACTTTTACTTTGCAATGCAAATAGAGCTTCGAATTGCAAATCGCGAACGATAAACCGCTCTATGAAACAGCTGTTGTTCTGTGCGCGGCGAGCCCCGCCATGCTGCCCGTCCGAAAATCATTTGTATGATGTCAAGACACTGATTGCTGTTCAGTATCTGATAACTCTGGTTAGTCAGAAGCTAACCCATTGCTTCGTGTTTTGAGTACGCCTTGCCGCAGGCGTATTGACGCGGATGTCGCGCGCAAGAGGACAATCGTGAAGCACAGCGAGCGCCTTTGTGGTTGCTGTTTCTCGGTTCGCAAATGACAAACGCGACCTGTTGAAAGCTGTTCTGCAAAATGCGAATACTCTCGCTGGCTCGAGCGAATAAGGTCAAGAACCGCGTCCCATTTGTTGTGATTTATGCAAATTCAAGTGGTATTGATATGACATTACTGTCTGATGTTATTGCTATTAAGGCACTTGGCATAGGAATTGCTGTTTTATTAAGCATGTTGTTATTGCGGGCATTAGTGTGGCATGAATACAAGTACTTCAACCATGGAGAAGGACCTCTACAACAAAAGTGCGTCTAAAGAGGTTATTCCGGCGGTAGTGGCTTGGTTAGATAACAACGTTGGACTGGAATTAAGTCGTATATTAAGCA
>ERZ1047821.2365-NODE-2365-length-11414-cov-4.954573_pt1 | contig 11414 bp, 11 predicted proteins | sample MGYA00383096_ERZ1047821 | MGnify/ENA primary metagenome ERZ1047821 (study PRJEB29581, sample SAMEA5548366) | metagenome | biome: marine; feature: coastal; material: water | depth 25 m | study: Short-term variability in the microbial, nano- and picoplankton... | reverse complement strand
AAATACACAAAGATGAACTTCACTGGCTTGAAGGTTGCCGCTGATCGCCACAATTTGATCGCCTACCTTGCGCAAACAGATAAGGCCGGGACCAACGGATTGGCAAAAGCGAGTTTTGATGTTCCTGAAGAATTATTAGCGCTTGAGGGCGATTTGGAGTATGGTGAATATCTCTCTAGCGAATGCATGACCTGCCACCAAAGGTCAGGGCAAGACATGGCCATTCCAACTATAATGAACAAGCCCGCTCATGAGCTTGTGACGGCCCTTTTTGCTTATCGCGAAGGGTATCGTGAGAACCAGGCCATGCAATTGATCGCAAAACGGCTCACAGATGAAGAGATCGCGGCATTGGCGCATTATTTCGAGACTTTAAAAAACTGAAAACTATAAACCAAAGGGAGAATAAAATGTCATTAACCAGAAGAGGTTTTATTGGTAATTCAGCGGCGGCAGCTGCCCTTCTTTCTGCACCCAGTTTGCACGCGGGCGGCCATGCAAAGCCACGTGTGGTCGTGGTGGGCGGCGGAGCTGGGGGAGCCACCGCAGCGCGTTATATCGCAAAAGATAGCAAAGGTGCAGTTGATGTGACCTTGGTTGAGCCAACTCGCACCTATTACACCTGCTTTTTCTCGAACCTTTATTTAGGCGGGGTAAAGGAGTTTGACGATATCGGCCATACATATGGTAAGCTTGCTGCCAGTGGCATCAACGTCGTGCATGATTGGGCCATTGGCGTTGATCGTGATAAAAAAATGGTAAGCTTGGCGGGGGGATCCGCGCTGCCTTATGACAAACTTATCTTGTCGCCGGGAATCGATTTTGTAGAGGGCGCGGTTGAGGGCTGGGATCTATCTTCGCAGAACGCGATGCCGCATGCGTATAAGGCCGGATCCCAAAGCGAGCTTCTAAAGGCGCAAATTATGGCGATGCCGCAGGGCGGCACCTATGCGATGGTGGCCCCTCCCAACCCCTACAGATGCCCCCCTGGACCCTATGAGCGGGTCTCTATGGTGGCACATTATCTTTCACAGCATAACCCCACAGCAAAGATTATCGTTGCAGATCCAAAGCCGAAATTTTCAAAAATGGCGTTATTTCAAGAAGGTTGGAATGCGCATTATGCCGGAATGATTGATTGGATCGGATCTGAATTTGGGGGCGAAAATGTTGCGGTGGATCCAAGTGCCATGACGATATCGATTGATGGTGAAAGCATCAATGTGGATGCCTGCAATGTCATTCCAGCGATGAAAGCTGGACGGATTGCTGCCTTGGCCGGCGTTACGGATGGCAATTGGGCGCCGGTAAACGCAGCTGATATGTCAACCAAAGCTGATGCGGATGTCTATGTTTTGGGGGATGCATCCCAACAAGGAGATATGCCCAAATCCGGTTTCTCGGCCAATAGCCAAGCGAAAGTCTGCGCCAATGCGGTGCGCGGCGCGTTGACCGGCTCAAAAATATTCCCGGCGAAATTTGCCAATACCTGCTGGTCGCTGATCAATGCAGATGATGGGGTGAAGGTGGGAGCGACCTATAAGGCGACGGATGAAAAAATCGCAAAAGTGGATGGCTTTATCTCAAAAACGGGTGAAACGGCGGACATTCGCAAGCAAACCTATCTGGAATCCGAAGATTGGTATACGGGGATCACATCCGATATGTTTGGCTGAACCTCCCAGCATCAAAAACCACTTTTTTGATGTTTACAGCCGTGTTTTGCGCAGGAGTTTCCTGCGCAAAACAGGTGTTTTTCTAAGCCCTCATCTGTTTTTACAGCCCCTACAGGATCCGTTTAGGCCTTGATAAACCAAAAGGCGCCCCAACCTGTGTTCTGTAAAAATATACGCGCGTGATATCCGCTTAGACCGGACGCGACGATTGAATCCGCGTGCTAATTGGCACAGAGCTTTGCTTAGAAAAGTTTTTGTATCGCCGCGTTTGATCGTTATTACAGAGTGGTGCTAGGTTTACGATCGCTGATTTTATCTTGCTTATAAGCTTTTCCAATCATCAAAAAACGTTGAAACCAGTCAAAGCCCTAATGGGAATATGGGTTGCATAAAGGCGCGCTGATGTCTGTTTCGTTACTGGCTGGTTGGCGTCTCTGCCTCGCGCAACAGCCAAGCAAAAAACAACGTCGCCAATACGGCTGCGATCAGTTGGGCTGCAATGAAAGCTGGTATGTCAGAGGGTGTAATTCCGGCAAAACTATCCGAAAATCCTCTTGCTATGGTCACCGCAGGGTTTGCAAAGGATGTCGAGGAGGTAAACCAATAGGCTGCGGTGATATAAAGCCCGACCGACATGGCAAGTGCAGCGGGGCGGAGCGTTACGCAAATGAGGATTGTGCCAATCAAGCCGAAGGTGGCGATGAATTCACCGATCCATTGGCCAAGCCCGCTGCGCATGGTTGTAGAGGGGTCAATCAAGGGATGATCAAACATCATATGCGCGGCAAAAACACCCAAAATTCCGCCAAAGATCTGGGCGCATATGTAAAACAACGCCTCTTGCCTTTTCATCTCACCGCGCAACCAAAAGCAAAGCGTAACCGCGGGGTTGAATTGTGCGCCTGAAATAGGCCCAAAAACAGTGATCAAAACCACGAGGATCGCCCCTGTGGGAATGGTGTTTCCCAGTAAGGCCAGCGCTAAGTTTCCATCTGCCAGACGCTCTGCCATAATGCCCGAGCCGATGACAGTTGCCAGAAGTGAAAATGTGCCCAACCCCTCTGCCGCAAGCCGTCTTGATGGTGTCATCATTATCTCCTGTTAACGTCGGGGCTCTGCTGGGCAGATAAAGAGTGTTTGAAATTACTTTTCTGAGTAGGCTTAGGTTTGGCCCGCCATTTTAGAATGTAATGAAATAAACCATTAAGAAAAAGCTAGATTTTGATTTTATTATCCTTGGGGCCGGACCTGCAGGCTGCGTTCTTGCCAATGAATTGAGCGCTGATTCCACCTGTCTGGTTTTGTTGTTTGAGGCCGGCCCGCTTGATAAAAAACTTTTCATTCATATGCCCGCAGGCGTTTATCGCGTGTTGCGAGAGCGCCGGCTGAATTGGAATTAACTTAGCGCAAATAAAATCCCCCTGCATGAGCGCTCTATATACACGCCGCGTGGGCGCGTTGTCGGCGGTTCGTCTTCTATAAACTCAGTGGTCAATATGCCTGGGCATCGTTTTGATTATGATGGATGGGCGGAAGATTTTGACCTTCCTGAGCGGCGGTTCGATAAATGTTTGCCTTATTTTATTCAGGGAGAAAATTATAAATCAGCGCGCAATCCATGGCGTGGCAATGCAGGTAGGCTTACTTTAACACACGCCTGTTCTTCTGCTCCTTTGTTTGATGTATTTTTAGAGGCCGGAAGGCAATCAGGGCAGTAACGCTCTGGGTTTTAAACGGCTTAATGCATCCGCTTTGGCGCGACCATATTACGCTCATGTAGCGGCCAGAACCTCTGGGTTTAAGGGCGGCTCACCCTCGGGTAAAGAACGGCAATTCTTAGGCATAGGCGTCTAGGCTAGATTTGGATTTTTCTAAGGCTGGTTGCTGCGCTCTCGTATTTTTGGAACCAGACCGCGCGGCTTTAAGGCGCGTTTTGTTTGATTTTAACAAAGGGTTTTATCTGGATGCCCGAACGGTTTTTGCAAGCTGTAAAATCTGACAGATCAAGTTAAAGCGGTGTCTCTGGAGGGCAAAGCGTTTCCAAACAGCGGCGAAATTCAGGATCAAGAGGCAGTGGAGCGCCGCTTTCAGACTCAACTTGTACCTGCGCAAAAAAACCTTCTGCAAAGGCGGTTTGCCGCTGATTTTGAAACAAACCCACCTCATAACGCCACGAAGAGGTGCCGATATGACTCACACGAATGCCCGCATGGATAAGATCGGGAAATCTAGCCTCATCGTGATAGATGCACCCGCTTTCCACGACCAAGAAGCGCGTTTTTGCCCCTGACATATCAAACACCGCTTGCTCAAGTTGCCAATGTGTTACGGCCGTGTCGATTAAGGAATAATGGATCACATTATTCATATGGCCATATTGATCATTATCCATCCAGCGCGTGGGAAGTTGGTAAAAAGCTGGATAGGCGCTTCGAGCTGCAGGGGGTGTACGCGGCATTTTCATCTCGTCGGTTGTTCTGGCTAAGGCGCAGTCTGGCGCAGATTGAGCCAGAAGAAAAGGGCAGCAAACGCGGCGTTAACTGTGCAATATTGACCTTATCGCGCGAAGCGCATTACTCTGCTTGAGTCAAAAAGCTTGAAGAGATTTATATGCAGATAAACAACAAGACAATCGCTGTGGTGACAGGGGGCGCGTCTGGCCTGGGCGCGGCGTCGGCGCGGGCTTTGGCGAAGGCCGGTGCGCAGGTCACAATTTTTGACATGGATGCGGCGCAGGGCGAGGCCGCCGCCGCAGAGGTTTCTGGTCAGTTCCAGCGGGTGGATGTATCAGATGCGGCGCAGGTGGCAGGGGCTATGACCGCGCTGGAGGCGCGCGCGGGCGGCTTGCATATTCTGGTAAATTGCGCCGGAATTGGCCCCGCGGCGAAAACTGTTTCGCGCGGCGTGGCGCATGATCCAGCGCTGTTTGCAAAGGTGATCGGGGTAAATTTGACCGGCTCGTTCAATTGCGCATCGCAGGCCGCTGCTCTGATGGCAAAAACGGCGCCTGTCACTGATGATGGAGGTCGCGGCGTTATCATCAACACCGCTTCGGTGGCCGCGTATGACGGGCAAATCGGGCAAGTTGCCTATGCGGCGTCTAAAGGCGGTATTGTGGGGATGACCTTGCCCATGGCCCGTGACCTTGCGGCCAGCGGAATCCGCGTTTGCACCATTGCGCCAGGCCTCTTTCTGACCCCTTTGTTACAGGGCTTACCAGAAGAGGTTCAACAGTCTTTAGGTCAACAAGTGCCGTTTCCCTCGCGTTTGGGCGCACCGGAAGAATATGCCAGCCTTGTCGGCCACATTGTTGAGAATGACATGTTGAATGGTGAGGTGATCCGCCTTGATGGCGCAATCAGAATGGCGCCTCGCTAAACCGTTTAGCGGTTTCTAATCACTTGAAACACCGCCGAGGCCGCCCATCCTGCGAAAATCGCAATCGCCAAGGACATCAGCCCGTATAGCAGGGGTTGCTCGCGCGACAGCGAGAATAAAAACCGTTCTAAACCCACTTTGCGCACGTCAATCGTGGTGGATAATTGATCGACAACAGCGCCATCGCGCGTGATAAAAATGCGCGTGCTATAATCGCCCTCGGTGAGGTTGGCGGGCATATTGATTGAGGTCCGAAACAAGGTTTGTTGATCTATTGACACAGAGCCTTCCTGCAATGCGTAGAGGCCGTTGGCCTCTCGAATACGGATCACGGCATCTGTAAAGCTTTGTGCATCCAGAATATTCATTGGTGCGCCTACGGAGCGGATGGCGCGGTTGATGGACACTTTATGCCGCAGGTCCTCTGTCTCGGTTAAAATATCGCCCAAAGGAGCGCTTGTTGCGATTGCATAAAAGCTGGGCGCAGCATCCACTTGCACTGTATCGGTATTGACCCAAATCCCAAAACGCTTGGCTTTGCGCCGCACATCCAAAGGTTCGCTGGGTCCCGAGACGGTCACGATCACGTCAATGGGGGTTTCAGGGATTGGCGCATCGCGCTGAATTGCGCCAAAAACCAAAATATTTGAGCCATCGAACGTGGCCGTGATGGCCACCTCATCTTGGCTCATACCCAAAACAACCTTCTCTGCAAGAACAAAGGGGCTGGTTAGAAGCACCATTAGGGCGGAACAAACGAACAGGCGCATCAGTGACCCCCTGCCGATCCAATGGAATACAGCTCGCTGGGCTGGATCAGCAGATCTAAGGCCAGCTTGCCGCAGACCATGAGCACCATAATGGCCAATAAAATGCGCAACTGCTCGGCTTTCAAGCGGGTACCGATTTGCGTGCCAATCTGAGCGCCAATCACGCCGCCAACCAAAAGCAAAACGGCCAGTGCGACATCGACGGTATAGTTTGTGGTTGCGTGTAACAAGGTGGTGAAAGCGGTGACAAAAATGATTTGATAGAGCGAGGTCCCGACCACCACTTTTGTGGGCATTCCCAAAATGTAAATCATCGCAGGCACCATGATAAACCCACCACCAACGCCCATTATTGCGGCTAATATGCCGACAAACACACCCACGATCAGGGGTGGGATAATCGAAATATAAAGGCCTGATGTGCGAAAACGCATCTTGAGTGGCAGCTTTTGCACCCAGCCGCGCTGGCGTGATTTTTTAGGGAGTGCCACATTGCGCGAAGTTCTGCGGATTGCGCGCAGACTTTCGAAAAACATCAGCCCGCCAATAATGCCAAGAAACACGACGTAGCAAAGTTTTACTAATAAATCCACTTGGCCAAGGCTTTTCAAATGGTTAAACAGCACCACCCCGATTGCGGCTCCTAAAAGCCCACCCAGCATCAAGACCGTACCCATTTTAAAGTCGACGGTTTTACGCCTTAAATGCGCTAAAACACCAGAAAATGATGAGGCAACAATCTGGTTGGCTTCCGTCGCCACGGCAACCGCCGGCGGGATACCAATAAAAAACAGCAGAGGCGTCATCAAAAAGCCGCCTCCGACGCCAAACATGCCAGACAGCACGCCCACCAGCCCCCCGAGCCCGAGCAGCAGAAAGGCGTTTACAGAAACTTCAGCGATAGGTAGGTAAATCAACATGAGCCCTCCTAAACCACTCTCTGCTGCAATTGCAACATTCGTTGCGACATTAGCAGCCTAGGCCTTAAGAAAAGCTCAAAACTGGATCTATCTTTCCTTTACATAAGGCTCGCCGCCTGCGCGCGGTGGAATTGCTTTGCCAACAAACCCGGCCAGAATGATCACTGTAAGGATATAGGGAAGCGCATCGAGTAATTGAATTTGTACCTTGAAGAACAGATATTTCTCGATCAGGTCGGGACGTAAGGCGAGGGCCTGTAAAAACCCGAAGAGCAGGCAAGATATAAGCGCGTACCATGGTCGCCATTTGGCAAAAATCAATGCGGCCAAAGCAATATAGCCGCGCCCTGCGGTCATATCTTTTACGAAACCCGCTTGCAGTCCGGTGGACAGATACGCCCCCGCAATGCCGCATAGAACACCGCAAATTGCAACCGCCGTAAAGCGCAGGCGAATGACCGAAACGCCCGCCGTGTCAACGGCTTCGGGCGCCTCTCCAACGGCGCGCAAGCGCAATCCAAATCGGGTTCGGTATAAAAGCCACCACGTCAGGGGCACCATGGCCAAAGCTGCATAGACCAAAATTGTGTGGCCAGAAAAAAGCTCGGCATAGATAGGCCCGAGCAACGGCACCGTTTCTATTTGCTCGGCAAAGGGCAGATGCACCGGGTTAAACCGCGCCTGACCAGAAAGCGAAGGTGTCCGCCCGCCTTGCTGAAACAGGCTTTGCGCGATCAGCACGGTCATTCCAGCGGCGAGAAAATTAATCGCCACCCCCGAGATGAGCTGATTGCCCCGAAACGTAATCGAGGCTAGACCATGCACTGCGGATAACGCTAATGAGGCCGCAATGCCGCTGGCCAAGCCGATCCAAACCGAGCCGGTTAAAGCCGCAGCCGCGGCCGAGAAAAACGCAGCTGCGAGCATTTTACCTTCTAGTCCGATGTCAAAAATGCCGGCGCGCTCTGAAAATAACCCCGCCAAACAGGCCAAAAGCAATGGGGTTGCTAGTCGCAAGGTGGAATCCAGTACCGTTAGCAGATCATTTAAGACATCAACCATCCCGATCTCCTGACCCGCGCAAGGCGATAAACAGCCGTTCAATCGGCATCCGTACCATGTTATCCAGCGCGCCAGTGAATAAGATAACCAAGGCTTGGATCACCACGATTAACTCGCGTGGGATCGATGTCCAAAGCGCCAATTCGGCGCCGCCTTGATATAAGAATCCAAATAAGATTGAGGCGAGCACTACGCCAAAAGGATGGCTGCGCCCCATCAAAGCGACCGCGATGCCGATAAAGCCCGCGCCTTCGGTGGCGTTTAAAACCAATCTCTCGGCTTCACCTAATGTGGTGTTTACCGCCATCATACCGGCCAACCCCCCTGAGATAAGCATCGCCAGAATGGTGATTTTAACCGGGTTGATGCCCGCATATTGCGCGGCCGTATCCGAATGACCAAACGCTCTGAGCGCGTAGCCCAACCGAGTGCGCCAAATCAGCACCCAAACAAAAACCGCCGCGGCAAGGGCCAGCAGCAAGCTGACATTGGCTGGCGCGGATTTAGAAAATTCTATGCCCAGCGGCATCAGTATATCGTGCAAGGTTGGCAAATGCGTGGGCTCTGGAAACGAGGCTGTTGCTGGATCCATCGACTTAACAGGGCGCAAAATGCTGACCAGAAGATAGTTGAGTAGAGCCGCTGCCATGAAATTAAACATGATCGTCGTGATTACGATATGGCTGCCGCGTTTGGCTTGCAAAATTGCGGGTATCAAGGCCCATAACGCGCCAAACACAGCCCCGCCTATGCTGCAGAATATCAGCGCCAATGACCAATGTGGCCAGGGAATAAATAAAGCCATCAATGCCACACCCAAGCCGCCGATCATAGCTTGGCCTTCGCCTCCAATATTAAACATTTTGGCGTGAAACGCCACGGAGACAGCCAGGCCGGTAAACATGAAATTTGTGGCGTAATATAACGTGTAGCCCCAGCCATAGGTTGAGCCAAGCGCGCCCGACACCATCATTTTTACAGCGGCCACCGGGTCTTCTCCAATCCCCGTGATCACCAAGGCAGAAATCGCCGCTGCCAACAGCAACGAAATCAACGGCACCAACACCACATCGGCCCAAGCTGGCATTTTTTCCATCATGCCACCTCTTCTGTAATGCCGGCCATCAAAAGCCCCAATTCTTTTTCATTGGTCTCGTTTGGAAGACGCTCGCCCATAATCTGCCCATCAAACATCACCGCAATCCGATCTGACAATGACATGATCTCTTCCAGCTCGACGGAAACCAGTAAAATCGCTTTGCCGCGCTCGCGCAGCGTCATGATTTGTTGGTGAATGAACTCGATCGCGCCGATATCCACACCCCGTGTGGGCTGACCAACCAATAAAATATCTGGGTCCCGCTCAATTTCGCGCGCCAAAACCAATTTTTGCTGATTGCCGCCGCTGAAACTTTTTGCCGTTAAATTGTGATTTGGCGGCCGTACGTCAAAGCGCTGCATCTTTTCGCTGGCATCTTGTTTGATCGCCGCATTGTTCATGAAAATACCTGATTGGTATTTTTCGTCGGTATGATAGCCGAAGGCAATATTTTCCCAAGCGGCGAAATCCATAATCAGCCCTTCGCGCTGCCGATCTTCTGGCACATGCGCAATGCCATGTTTGCGGCGGCTTTGACCATCAGCATTCTGTCCAGTGATATCAATGGGCGCGCCATTGACTAATATCTGTCCCTGCGCAGTGCGATAGCCGCCCAAAACCTCTAAAAGCTCTGATTGGCCGTTGCCCGCCACCCCGGCAATGCCAAGAATTTCTCCGGCTCTGATATTAAAGCTAACGCCTTTCAGGCGCAGCACACCGGCCTCGTCTGTGACCTGTAGGTTTTTCACATGCAACAGCTCTTTGCCGCGCTGCGCTGCGGATTTATCAATGCGAAGCAAAACCTTGCGCCCAACCATTAGCTCGGCTAGCTGCTCGGGATTGGTATCGGCTGTTTTAACCGTTGCGGTCATTTCGCCGCGGCGCATCACCGAAACCGTATCTGTGATATCCATAATCTCGCGCAATTTATGGGTGATCAGGATGATCGTTTTGCCTTCGTCGCGCAGGCGTTTTAAAATGCGGAAAAGCTGATCGGCTTCCGACGGGGTTAACACGCCGGTCGGCTCGTCCAAGATCAAAATATTGGCCTGACGGTATAGGGCTTTCAGGATTTCAACGCGCTGTTGATGCCCCACTGAAAGCTCTTCAACGATGGCATCCGGATCAACGTTCATCTCGTAATCGCGCGCCAAAGAGAGCAGGCTTTCGCGGGCTTTGGCCAGCGAGGGGCGCAACATTGCGCCATCTTCCGCGCCAAGGATAATATTTTCCAAAACCGAAAAATTTGGCACGAGTTTGAAGTGCTGAAACACCATCCCGATACCCGCGGCTATTGCGGCTTGGCTGTCGGGGATTTGCGTCTGGTTTCCAGCGATGAACACCTCGCCTTTATCAGCCTTATAAAACCCATAAAGAATTGACATAAGCGTGGATTTTCCCGCGCCATTTTCACCAATAATCCCATGGATCGTTCCGGGCATCACCCGGATTGAAATATCTTTATTTGCTTGAACCGGCCCGAATGATTTGGAAATTCCGACCAGCTCAATAGCTGGGGCGGCAGAAACCTGCCGCCCCGTTGTGCTATTTTCGGTCATTTTAGAAGTTTAAAACCGGGCATGAGTTATCAGACATGTAATCATGCACGGCCAGATCGCCTGAGATAATGCTGGCTTTGGCCGCTTCAACCGCTGCAACCATATCCGCGCTTACCAGATCGGCGTTATGCTCATCCATTGCATAGCCAACGCCTTCATTGGCCAAGTTCAGCCCGATCGCGCCGCTTTGCATATCAGAGCCGTCTGAAAATGCATTATAAACGGCCACGTCAACGCGCTTCATCATCGAGGTAAGCACTTTGCCCGGATGCAGATAGTTTTGGTTGCTATCAACACCGATGGATAAAATGCCTTCATCGGCGGCGGTTTGCAGAACCCCAACACCGGTTCCGCCCGCCGCGGCGTAAACAATATCTGCGCCCTGCGAGATTTGCGCTTTGGTCAGCTCAGAGCCCTTGACCGGATCGTTCCACGCGGATGGGGTTGTTCCAGTCATATTGGCAACCACCTTTGCATTGGCATTTGCATGCGCCCCACCTTGCCCATATCCACAGCCAAAGCGGGGGATCAAGGGAAGACCCATTCAGCCAACAAACGCAACTACGCCTGAGCCGGATTTCATGCCGGCGATCATGCCAACAAGGAATGAGCCCTCATGTTCGGAAAAGCCGATGTTTAAAACATTATCCGCGGGAGCCCAGCCATCAATGATACCGAATTTTGTATCTGGATAATCGGGGGCGACTTCGGAAAGCACCGATGAAAAGGCAAACCCTGTAACAACGATTGGGTTGGCGCCAGATTCGGCAAAGCGGCGCAGCGCTTGTTCGCGCTGGGCTTCTGATTGCAATTCGATATCAAGATAATTGCCGCCGGTTTCGGCTTTCCATTTTTCAGCGCCATTATGCGCAGCTTCATTGAAAGACTTGTCGAATTTACCGCCCAAATCATAAATCAGTGCAGGATCTGCCAATGCTGCGCCAGCTGGT